>Ga0160422_10000053_pt1 | contig 56075 bp, 49 predicted proteins | sample Fk160mmetaG_FD_108192 | JGI IMG/M metagenome (GOLD analysis project Ga0160422, IMG submission 108192) | Marine microbial communities from the Central Pacific Ocean - Fk160115 60m metaG | ecosystem: Environmental > Aquatic > Marine > Oceanic > Photic zone | place: The Central Pacific Ocean... | reverse complement strand
TACGCGTCATATCACGCAGTTCATCTTCATCGAGTTTCCGTCGATTTTTCAAAAACCCAAGAGAGCGAAAGATACCCCGTGACAAACCCTCTAGTGCCATGATTATCCGGTCCAGTTAAACTCTTTGAAGTCATCCCTTTTTGAGTGGTATCGTCAATCTTAAAACATCGCCCTCTAACTTGGCACCTACTTGACTTGCCTTTACCGGAATGCTAGTGTCAATTTGCCGTTCCCTGCCATTAAGACCGACAAACAGAACACCATCATCACTTCTCAAAGATAATTCCTCCCGCTTTATCCCAGGAAAATGGAGGAATATTAATTCTTCAGTATCACCATACTCCCTGCACATTCCACGGTGTATGCTGTGCTTTACCACATCACCAATTTCATGCGGACCCAAATCATCGTTAATACTGATAACTCGACCGTATAACTTGTTGGCAATTATCCGTAAATTGTCTATCCCGACTACTTCCTCGTCCTGTAATTCAATAGCGGAGACTTTGACGTTTGCCAACGCCTGTTCCAACTCAGAAATTCGATTCAATTCGGCATTGCGACGCTTGGCCAAAAATGGGTGGTCGAACTCGGGAGTTACTCTGTTAACAATGCAGGAAGAAATTGGTAATTGATATTCAATCAACGACTCGTACGCTCTCAATGTTTCATTGACGCCCATTTTTTCTGGAATTGTTACTAATGTGAAAGAGGTTAGTTGTGAATCACTCAATACTCTGCGCACATGCAAGACACGATTGCGGAATCGCTCTAACTCCTGTTTCATCTCTTCACTTTCCTTCCGACCAAAAAGCATGGAACGTATTCCACCAGAGACGCGCATTAATCTAAGTAGACGACCAGACCAAGCTTCGATTATTTCTGGAAGGGACAAAAATCTCAGAGTGTGTCCAGTTGGTGCTGTATCGAACACAATTACATCCCAGTTTGGGTCTTCTACATGCTTGAGTAGCTCGTCAAAAGCCAGTGCCTCATCCAAACCAGGAAGTATCATTTCTGAGGTTTTCACATCAGATTTGATGTCATTTAATTCATCTTTTGCTGAGGGGTCAAGCATCATACCTAAGCCACCTAACCCTCCGAAACCACCCATTCCGTTACCAGAATTCATACCATCAACCATATTACCCAATTTTGGTAGCAAACTCGAAAGTTTTGATTCTGGATCCATCTCAAGACCATACAATCCGTCAACCCCGGGAATCGGTGTTGGCTCGGTTCCAATTTCGACACTAAGTGAGTCAGATGTGGAATGGGCGGGATCACTAGAGACCAATAGCACCCTTAGGCCACAATCAGCCAAATGAATGGCAGTTGCAGCTGATGTAGTAGTCTTACCCACACCGCCTTTGCCGCCAAATAAGAGCAATCGCGCCATAGTCTTGGCGCATGATTCAAAGTCTTTGAATTCAACGCATCATAGATAATTTATGCATCGGTTTGATGAAGTAAAACATTTGCGGACTGAACATGGCTTCAGATTTGTTATTATTCCAAATCTCAAGCATATCAGCACTTATTGGCATGACGTTAGGATGGCGTGGTGTAATGACTCGGTACTCAGGCTTTTACGATTTACCTACAGCCTGGAGTAACATCTTCTGGGGAATATTGCTTGGCGGGCTTTATGCGTCACAAATCTATACTCAAATAATCATACCAAATATTGAGTTTGAAGCAACCAATGAGACTGTGGTAAATCCGCTCAATCTAATTCTATTATGCCTCATTGCATCTGTTATTGCACACTTTATTCTTCGACGAAATCGTGTTCGAACAGGTAGTTCGCAAACCACCAGCGGTTGGGCTCTAGGTTTAGCGATTGGGGGCATGTTTGCCATGGTTGTGATTTATGCAGTATTACGATTGTCAAATTTTAACACTCAATTAGTCATTACTGTGGGACTATTGGCGATATTAGGTCCAAGGTGCGAGGCAATAATATCATCCTATCAGGGAAATCTTATGCTGATGGGGCGAAAGTGGGGGGCTATACTGCGAGCTACAATGTGGCGCTGTGCGTATGTGATAATGTTCGCCTACGTGCTATCCGCTCCGATCGGCTGGATATTCATCATACCAGTGATGTTGATTTCGAATCGAGCATCGGAAAATTGGATTTGGAACTCTATCCCAAAAGCGGGAAAGAAGCAGTTACGTAAGATTTGGGCTAGACAAGCTCGCGAACGAAAATTAGCGAAGGTTTCCAACAACATGACTACTGATTATAATAAAACTGAAAGTGAATAGATACTTACATACAACCAGTGGTTTGATATTTCGGTCATAACTGCAGACTAAAGAAATAAACACTTTGGTGGATATCCGCGAGCAAGCGTTATACAATGTCGTCAAAGCCGACCACCATGGGTACGTGCCCTTATTGCAGGAGTGTCACATTGCCCGGTGACACAATATGCTATACCTGCGGTAGAGTCTTGGCAAACATCAAATCAAAACAATTTGCTGCTGAGCAACAATTTAACCAAGGATCAATAGAGACAACTTACCTAAAAACTCGCCAACCAACTAAGCCAGGGGTTGTCCAGACCCACACCGGCAGAAGGAAGAATATCCTGAAACGTAGGAAAAACCGTTTTCGTAGTGTGGTAATGCTTGGACTTGTGGCATTCATCATGCTTTCACCACAGGCTAGAGAACTTGTTTTCAACAAGTGGGCTGGAGTAAGCGAGTATATCCAACTAGCAGCTGCTCCATATCATCTTTACCCGATTGAAACTACATACACAGTTGGTGAAGTAGTCGAAGTCACTAACATTGGACCCAACGGCGTGGTATACGAGGAACTGATGATTCCGCGTGATATCTCAACTATCTACGGCCAAACCACGATGTTTGATTACACCGATGGTACTGAATCTTTACCAACCCAGAAGATTCAAGAAATAATTGCTATCACTTTAACTGTCAATACCGTTGATTATACTATTCCATTACTTGGAGAGCCAGCAAGAATGCCCAATGATAAGTTGGTTACTGCTGATGGCCACGAAATCTGGTGGCCAGGAGTGGGTGTTGGTGAAGATATGTGTTCGGTTGACATCTGCGTGAAAATATCTCTCAACCTTCAAGCCCGGGAAGATACCTTCTTCACTTATGCAGTTACTCTGAAAAGTACCTCATATTCGTGGTGGTCATCTAACAGGGTTGACTCGCGCGTAGATGGCAGTGAGTATGGCATAAATCTCGACAGAAGTGGAGATTTTTCAGACATTGTAGATCGTGGTGGCGGCGTAAAAGCTAGTCAATTTACCGACCCATTATGGTATGGAAAAGACAGAATTGATTATGCAATTAACAGCCAAGATGCTATAGTAATATCCACTGCACAAACAATTTCAGCCACATTGCCTGAGGGGCTTTCAGAAAATGCCTATGCGTTCGCAAGGGCGGCATTTGACTACCTACACAAGCACATACCATATGATAAAAATGCCCCAGTTGAAGCCCGCAGTGGCCCTGCATGTCTAAATGATGGATTAGGTGATTGTGACGAACAAACTAATGCTTACTTGTCTATATTGAGAACCAAAGGCGTACCGGGCTGGTATGTGCTTGGAGCACTGACTGATTCAAAATACAATAATTGGGAGGCACATGCTTGGGGATACATCTTGCTACCGATGAGCGATGAATGGTGTAATTCACGGAATATCGTCATAGACGATTGCTTCATTGAAGGTTCAGTTGATGTAGTAAATAACAAGTGGTTGCTGCACACACCAACCGCATTCATCGACTGGATTGAAGAAGCAGACCCTAGTGGCAACCTAGTTCACAATTACTTCCATCCAAAATATGTATTGGATGTCGACAGAACCAGAAAGATAGAAACAATCGGTTCAGCAGAAACCACTGGTGGGACCTACCAAATAAAGAAATTACCGGAAAATTTGAGGTGATAAATTGCGAATAATTATTGGCGGAGCAGGCAGAGTTGGAACAGAATTAGCGAGAGCCCTCAGGGCTGAAGAAATGGATGTTGTGTTAGTCGATTCAGATTCTCGTGCCGTAAAAAATGCTCAAAATCTAGATGTGTTGGTTATTCATGGGGATCTGACTACGCGGGAGAAGTTGAATGAAGCCGGTATTGGTGAGGCTGAAATATTCGTCGCAGCAACAAACTCAGATGAACGAAATCTACTTGCATGTGCTTTAGCGGAACACGCACATTATCAGTATGCAGGACCTAAAGCCAAACCACTGCTATCTATTTCACGCGTTAGAAATATGAATTTCCTCGAGGAGCAGAAGCAGGGGCACTTGACCAATTGGGCAAAGGTGAATCATGTGGTTAATCCATTGGATAGCGCAATTAAGCGATTGCACACTGGTTTACGGTCATCCTCTATTGAAGAGGTCATTCCGTTCGGACATGACTCCTACATCATTGAATTTAATGTGACCAAAAATGCTGAGGGAATCGTTTTTAACACACTTAGAGAGGCAAATGCTTCTATTGACGGTGATTTACCACTCATTGTTGGTGTTAAGCGAACTGGTGAAAAGAGCGTGGTGCCAGACGGTGACTTTGTGCTAATGCCCAATGATACTATTGCGGTGGCTACTAATGGTTTGGCGAGTTTTAATCGGATTTTGAATATCTTTGGACATGAGGCAACAGACTTCCCTATATCGCCGAAAGTAGCGATTATTGGAGCGAACAGAATAGGGCAAATGATTGCGGAAAATTGGTTGATGAATGGCGCGAAAGTGACAGTAATAGAACGAGACCTACAATTAGCTAACGAATTTTCGGCCACTGACATTGGCTCAAATCCTAATTTGGAAGTAATTCACGGGGATCATTTAGACCGAGACATTCTCACTGAAGTGGGAATTCCTGAACATCACATTGCTATTGCTGCCCTCGAATCAGACCATGACAGCATTGCTGCGGCACTGCTGGCCAGTGACATGGGAGTAAATCGGACTGGTTTATTGCTGTATGATGCTGACTTAGTAAAAGTCACACAGCGGATGGGTATTACCTTCGCAGTTGATAGAAAACGGGTTGCGGTGGATAATATCCTAGCGCACATTCACACCAAAGCCGCTGGCGCATATGCAGTGCTGTCAAACGTACCGAATATTGTTGGTATTAGTATGCGAGTAGATTCATCTCACAAGTTTTCCAACATGAGAATTGCTGACGCAGGATTTAGTGAGTGGATGAGAATCGCCTTTATTCAGCGCCGAACTGTAGAAGGTGTATGGGAAAACCTGAGACCTGCTCCAGAAAAGTTACTCCTTCCTGAAGATAATCTAATAATTTTCACAAGCCCAGATAAAGTAAGTGAATTGGAGCGTAAGTTCAAGGTGTAACTATGCGATTTGACGTGCTTGGTCTTATCCTCGGTTGGACTTTGATAGCGATTAGCATACCATTACTAATTTGCAGTTTAATTACAATTTGGTTAGATGATTTTGAGATGGCCTTGAGGGCGTTTCTGATTCCAATGATCATGTCGCCTACCATCGGTGTTTTAATGCTAAAGTTTGGCACGAGAAGTGATACTCCTGAGCGCCTGAGAGATCGTGAAGCTTTCGCTGCTGTTGCTCTAATTTACCCAATTGTCGTATTCATCGGACTGTTTCCGTATTGGTTGGGTGGTGTTTTTGTGGGCCCATTTACCGCTGATGCTGCGCTGGTAGATATTGCTCGAGGTGCGGTGAATTCCTGGTTTGAATCCATGTCGGGTTTTACCACAACTGGGGCCACAGTAATCTCCCACAACATGAGTCCAAACTGTATTCCAGGGACTACAATTGACTGTATTAATGCCCAACCACGAGGCATTCTCTTGTGGCGTTCGATTACTCAATGGCTTGGTGGCATGGGGATAATTATGCTCGGTATGATGCTGCTCTCGCGCGTGATGGGCGGGGGTATGGCTCTTGCTCGAGCAGAACTTACAGGTCCATCACTTTCTAGGTTGAGGCCAAAATTAAAAGAAACAGCTTTTGCGTTATGGATTATTTACATCTGCTTAACGATATTAGAAATGTTTCTACTACATTTTATCGGTCAGATGTCAGTGTTTGATGCAATCAACCACGGATTCACTACCATGGCTACGGGTGGGTTTTCTACCAGAGATGCCAGTATTGGATACTATGACTCATTAACAATCGAAATAATAATTATCGCGTTTATGTTTATCGGCGGTATTAATTTCACCTTAATATGGTTCTTAATCGGTAGAGAGTTCATCAAGGCCTACGCCGATGAAGAGTTTAGGACTTATTTGGTATACATTTTTACTGCTGTTTCGTTTATGATGGTAGCACTTATCTCAACGAGTGTATCGCTTGGGGACTCTTTTAGGCAAAGTTTGTTCCATGCAATATCAATAGGAACGTCCACTGGTTACACCACCCAAGATTATATGACTTGGCCAGTATTGACTCAATTTGTATTGATGATTTTGATGATTGTTGGTGCCTGTGCTGGGTCGACCAGTGGTGGATTAAAATTGATGAGGATAATATTAGCATTCAAAGTCGCCATGAGAGAACTTGTGAGAATTGCTCAGCCTAGGAAGATCAAACAGATTAGAATGAATGGGGAAGTTGTTGAAGCGCAGCAGATTGACAAAATAGTTGGTATGTTATTCGTTTGGATTGGCCTCTTTGGTATTTCTAGCATACTGTTAGCAATTCTTATGCTCGATGAATCATTCCAGAGCATCATCGGCATTACCGCCTCGTCACTAGGTAACACTGGTCCGGCGTTGGGCGCATACGGACCCAGTAGCACTTGGTCGCCATTGAACTCTGGTGTGCTGATATTTACCTCAATACTGATGTGGTTTGGCAGATTAGAGTTACTTACCGTAGTTATTCTTCTTCATCCGAGAACGTGGCAAGATGAAAATAAGGAACATAGCGATAGAAGGGCGCTGGCACTTTTCAAGAGAATGATTCCCGGGAGAAAGTCCTGAACTAGAACAAGGTTCTCTGACCCTTGGTAGACTGATTATCCTCGACTGGAGCACTACTGACGCTGGTATCTGCCAAGGTTTGTTTTTCTGGGAGTTTATTCCTTTCGGATTCCACTAGGTTGTATCTCGATACTAATTCCTTGGTCGATTTGCGGGTTTTTGGAAGCCCACATAACGCAGCATGCTCATTTCCTGTTAGCCCGAGGTCAATAGATATCGTGAAATCATCAACACTGCCAACTTCAGATGTTTCAGAATGTAATGCGATTAACAGTGGGAGCAATTCTTCGCGCACTGAGGATTTACTTGCTCCGGTTATCTCGCTGAGGCGATTGATGATAGTGTTGCGACCGTGAGTTGAACTACGTCGCAAAAAGTTGGGGTAGCTGGGGTATAATTTCCCGGATAAATTTTGTTGATTTACTACCGAGGCTGCTAGTCCAGATATCTGCGAGCTCCAATACCAAGAACGATGAGCGGTATTTTCATACATTGCCATGAGCATTTTAGAGGCTTGGCAGAGCGCAGAATTACCCCTGTTTATTGCGTGCTTATCAGTAAAAATAGAAGGGTTGTTCCAGTGAATCCAGTTTAGTAATTCAGTAGGTGATTTATCTATCGATATACCTAGCTTTATTGCGTCTAAAGCAGTGTTTGATTTGTATAATTTTGCCAATCCCGGGAAAACCTCCACTGATACGTCGCGTTCAGCGGTTTCTATATATTCAATCACTGTTGCTGCATCAATAGAACTTTTCACCGATGAACAAATAACCTGCAAATCCCTAACGAGCGCTCGAAGGTCACCCGGGTTATTGTTGACTATCGCTTCAATTGCTGCGGTGTCATAATCAACTTTTTCGGCTTTCAAAACTCGTCTTGCTATATTACGTAGTGCATCCTTGCTCGCCCGTTCAAAGTTGATGGTAACAAGCAGGCGTTGAAACCGTTCCCTTGTCGAGCGCCAGTTGGATGATTTACCCCATAGACCCATTACTTCATTACAAGCCAATATAACCGGTTGCTTGGTCTCAGCAAGTAGTTTAAGCAATTCTGCTTTACCTCCAGTATCACCCTTTAATTGGACATTTTCCGAGGAATCGAGATTGACCTTTATTGCATCGTTTATGCGCGCCTCACTGACCGACCTTAATCCGCCTGAAAGGTGATCTACTTCATCAATTAGGATTAGCGTTTTTTTGTCATTCTCTTCAGGATTAAAGAATAACGACCGATGTGTCGCACCTTTAGTTGCAGCTTTTCTTATCGAGGCCGCATTTCTAGCATCAGAGGCATTCAATTCAATAACATTCCAACCCATGTCTTGAGCAATCGCACGGGCTATTGTCGTTTTACCAACTCCTGGTGGACCTACCAACAAAATCGCTTTATTTTTCGGTATGCCGGTTTTCCAATCGTCTAACCACTTACGGATTTTTTGTCGTTGGGTTTCATTTCCTTCCAAATGGCTCTCAGAGGTAGGACGATGCCTTTCCGTCCAATCCGATATCGCAGCCATAAATCAACGCCGTGACGAGGGTTATTCAATTTTAACACATCAACCAATTCTTAATGATAAATATCAAAGGTCTACAATGCTCACTCGCTTCTGCTCACCCGTGTCTCTATCTCTAACTGTGACCGTGTTATCCTCGACTGATTGGTGATCTATTGTCACACAGATGGGTATGCCAATTTCATCGGCCCTCGCATACCTTCGCCCAATAGAGCCACTAGAATCATAGGTAGATACAATGCCTGTTTTACTATTCAGTTGGTGATTTACCGCACGCGCAATTTCCCCCATACCGTCTTTCTCAAAGAGTGGAAATACTGCGTAATCAACTGGCACGATATTTGGACTCAACTTCATCAAAGTGTAGATTTCGTCTTGTTTGTTAGTTTCTTGGTAGGCGTGGTCCAAAATATGCCAAATTATTCGATCAATTCCGAATGCCGGCTCTACAACGTGCGGTATAAACCATTCACCGGTGACGGTTTCTGTTCTTTGCAGTCGTTTCACATGCTCCTTTTCTACCGTTATCGGTGTTCCATCAATATCCAATGTGCAAGGGAAATCAATCGTTTTTGGTAATTTTTCAACTGCGGATTTTACCTTATTTGCTAGTGACCTGAATGTAGGTCCCGCAACTGCACCATCGATAGTCCAGCCATCAACCACTATTTCTTTTGGTTCGGTATAATCACGTCTAGCTCTGAGTGATTTACCGGTATACTGCTCGTGGGCTTCCAAATCATAACAACCGCGATGGGCTATGCCAACGCACTCTACCCAGCCATATGAACCATGTATTTCCGCATCCCAGCAATCCGTTGCGTAATGAGCCATCTCGGTAGTCTCATGTTGGCGAAATCTGATCTTAGATTCATCTATACCAACCTTGACCAGGAAATCATGCGTCATTGCTATGAAGTATCCCACCGTGTCATGCCGAACAATCCCTGCATCAACTGCTGCGGAGATTGATTGTTTGATTTCGCCCTCAGCTTCGCTTATCAAATTAAATTCATGTTCCGACCATTTGCTGAAATCATGTTTAAGGGGCATTTCTGGGTCTATGAAATACTCTAGTTCAGCCATGTTGAACTCACGAAGCCTTATCATGCCTTGTCGTGGAGAAATCTCGTTTCTGTAGCCTTTACCAACTTGAATAGCACCAAAAGGCAGCTTTTCTCTAAAATGTCGATATAAACTTGGGAATGATGTGAACATCCCTTGTGCGGTCTCAGGACGGAGAAATCCTGCGCGACCTGAGTTACCCGCACCGATTGTTGTATTGAACATCAGATTCTGGGCAATCACTGGTGCCCATTGACCAGTACCACAACTTGGACACTCAGGTTGAACCATTTGTAGCAGGTTATTCAACTCTAATTTTGACAGAGAATCAGGATTTGGATGGTCGTTCTTTAACAATGTGTCAGCCCTACTTACATCATCGCAGGCGAGGCATGTCGTCATAAAATCCGAGAACTCGCCAACGTGTCCACTAGCGTCTAAGACTTCGTAGGGTGTAATGGTTGGACAGGAAATTTCGACCACATTCCCTAATGATATCCAGTGGTCGAGCCAAATCTGATTTACACGGTTGCGTAAACGCCCACCATTTGGTCCGAAATCATAAAGTCCTTTGGAACCGCCATGAATCTCGAAGGCTGGTAAAATGAATCCCCGTCGTTTTAGCATGCCGGACATGCGTTCGAGTCTTGACCCTGATTCCCCAGCCATCGCCCTTACCATGTCAATCGTGTAGTTTATCACCTTTGAAACTGACCGTTGATAATAGTGAATTCTAGCGAATACGCATGGTTAAGAATATCCCCCGGTAGGCTTCATCATGTCACAACAGTTCGATTATGATGTTATTGTAATCGGTGGCGGACCTGCTGGTAGCACTGTTGCAAGGTATGCAGCCGAAGCAGGTATCTCTGTACTCGTCGTTGATGCACGTGCCTCAATTGGCACCCCCCTGCAATGCGGTGAACTAGTACCCACAAATGATGAGATGAGGAGGTTGTGTCCTGATGTTCCTGATATGGATGATTTATTTCAGACACCTAAGCACGCGATATCGAGAACATGCGACACAATGAATATCATCACACCTTCAGGGAAATCCCTATCCTACAATTTTGAGGGGTTGATTCTCAACCGTGTGGCTCATGATGAGGCATTAGTAACAATGGCAAAAGATTGCGGTGCAGAATATTTGACCAAGGCATTTGTTGAAGATGTGAATGAGAATTCGATAAGACTCCGGGATGGATCAACATACTCTGCGCAGGTGATAGTTGGTGCTGGTGGCCACAAAGACCCCATAAGAAGGAAATTTTGGGCTGAAAAATCGACCAACATCCCGGTTAAATTTGAACTCAAGGACGGAAATTACGGAGACGCTGTAGAACTACATTTTGGTTCAATGGCACCGGGCGGATATGCGTGGATGTTTCCTAAATCTGAAGGAGCAAACATAGGTCTTGGTATTCAGAAAAGTTTCGCTAACGGCAAACCACTGAACATATACTCCAAGGCATTTATCGACAAATATCCTGGCGAGACTACGTTCAAGGGAGCTGGCTCTCTACCTATGTCGGGAACGATAAAGAAATTTGTCAAGGGTAATTTGATGTTGGTAGGAGATTCTGCCGGTATGGTATTGCCATCAAACGGTGCTGGAATTACTATCGCCATGGTTGGTGGACGCATCGCTGGGCAAACCATTGCTCGACATATCAAATACGGCGAACCGTTATCAAATTATGAGAAAATATGGCATCAACAAATGGGGAAAGTTATGAGGAATTCGAAGCGCTCATTTAAGATAGGTAGCATCATGTTCAAAATGCCTGACCGATTACTAGACCTATTCTTTAACAGATTAACCAAAGGTATAGTATGGCGTGCTGTAACCTGCCGCAGGATGTTTTGGATATTCTAACCCAACTCTGAGTTGAAAGTTTGAATCAATAGAGTGCCGTACTATACAGCGAAGTTTTGAAGTAGTTGTTTCGTTCACTGCGGAGCATCGGGATAGTGAAATAAAATGGTGAAGATAGAGTATCTTGAAAATCCACAGGATACTGATGGCCTACTCGCCATGTTATCACCTCCGGTGCGCAACTGGTTCAAAGATAAGTTTCCAGATTTCACGAGGCCACAAAAACTTGCCATACCGGCGATAATGGACAGAAAACACTTGTTACTATGTTCTCCAACTGGCTCAGGAAAAACGCTAACCGCTTTCTTGACGATAATAGACAAACTTGTTAGGATGGCTCTAGAAGGTAAACTTAAGAAAAAAGTTCACTGTGTGTATATCTCACCAATCAAGGCCCTAGCAAACGATATTCAGAGAAATCTTATCGGGCCGTTGACAGAGATATCAGAACGTTATCTTCCCGACAGAGCTCAAGAAATAAAAGTTGGATTGAGAACTGGAGACACCCCTCAATCAGAACGACAGAGGATGCTCAAACACCCACCTCATATCCTTATTACCACTCCTGAGAGTCTTGCTATTGCGATAACCTCACCAAAATTTCAGCCGATAGTCAGTGAGCTAGAATATATGATTGTGGATGAATTACACTCTTTGGTACCAACAAAGCGAGGAGTTCACCTCGGTTTGACACTTTCTTATCTTGATACGCTATTGCAGACGCCAGTTCAGAGAATTGGTATTTCCGCAACAATGGAGCCACTTGAGAAAGTTGCTGAATATCTGGTTTCGAGTGACGATCGGGAAAGTCGTGGTGAGGAAAGTCAGGTTTGCATTGCAAAAGTATCGGGGTCACGTGAATTAGATATGGATATCATCATTCCTGATAACCGATTCAGTGACTTGTCTGTCATGAAAGTGTTGGAAAAAAATATTGAGGTAATCGCTGATTTAATCGCGGCTCATACTACAACACTGGTATTCGCTAATACGAGGAAGATGACAGAAACCCTAGTTCAAAGGTTACGGCCTCATTTAGGTGATTTAGTCGCAGGACACCATGGTTCGATGGATAAGAAGATACGTCTAGATGTCGAAAAACGACTGAAACACGGTCATCTGAGAGCGGTAGTAACATCTTCATCACTAGAAATGGGGATTGACATCGGTTCCGTAGATTTAGTCATTCAAGTAGGCAGTCCTGGAGATATTGCGACTGCACTACAGAGGATAGGACGCGCAGGACACCATGTTGGCGGTATACCTCGAGCAAGATTTTTACCTACAAGTGTGGATGATTTAATTGAACTCGCAGCGTTACAATCGGCCATACAGAAAGGTGAAATGGATATTCTACATTTCCCAGAAAATTGCTTAGATGTTGTAGCTCAGTTTATGATCGGTCTAGTGATTATAAATCAAATAGATATCGATGAAGCATACGAAGTGATAGTAAATGCATGGTCTTATCGAAATTTTGAGTATGATGATTTTATCGAAGTATTGGATATGCTGGAGGAAGAACGACGAGTATGGGTCGACTGGGAAGAGAATATCTATGGCAAGCGTGGTTATTCTCGAATGATATATTATACAAATATCGGCACTATTGCACCTGATAATTCGTATTTAGTTTTTAATGCAGAAGGCTCTGTACTGGGACAATTAAGTGGCTCGTTTGTCTCAAATTTGCGTAGCGGTGATGTGATTTTGCTTGGTGGCTCTACGTATCGAGTGACCAATATTCAAGGTACTAGAGTCAATGTTACGGCTGTAACTGGCTATCGTCCAACCGTGCCATCATGGTCTGGAGAGGCGCGGTCTAGGTCCAGAGAATTATCTAGTGCGCTATTAGAATTAATCGGCCATTGTATTGTCGCTCTACGCAAAGAAATGGACCCAAGGATGATATTGTGTGACGCATATGGATTGTCAAATATTGTGGCTAACTCAATCGCTCGACACTTAGAAGAACACTCAATTGATTCATTTCAAGTCCCCGACCCTGACAGGATTCTAGTTGAACAAATTATTAGTGGTGGTCACCCGACTTACATGATTACTACCTGTCGTGGAAGGGGTTTTAACACCGCACTTGGATATTTCTTGGCAGGGTTAGCCGAAGCAAACGGTATTAGTGTAATAGAGATGTCATTTGATGAGAATGGTTTGTTACTGAGAACCTCGCAAGAAATCGAGCCAAGAGATATGTATGACTCGTTCAAGAGTCACAATCACATCGAGGTCATCGAGCGATATATCATCAACACGCAAATATTCGCAAAGCGATTCAAGGAAGTTGCTGGTCGGTCACTAATTATACCAAAACGCATTGGTGCAGATGAAATAAGCCCACAGGTATTCCAACAACGAGCCGATGCATTACTCAACAAGCATCGAACGATCGAAGATAGTTTGTTAATGCGAGAAGCAAAAAACGAAATTATGTTTTCAGATATCGACTTGAATAGTCTGAATGAATTCCTTGACTTGTGTGTTCAAGGCAAAGCCCGAATTGTCCACCAAAAGATGACCATACCCTCAAGACTTGGTATGTCGTTGTTCATGTCGGCATTTGAAGACTTAATGTCGATGAAAACCAGGGCATTTTTAGTCAAAGACATCGACCCTACAATCCTACAACGGCTGCTTGGAACCCGAAGTTTGGCAACGGAGCTGTCTGAGCAAGAACTGAATGATTACTACTTAGACAAGGCACCTATACCGGAAAACGCTGTAGGATTATTACAATTGATGTCACATGGCGGTGGTCTCGAGAAGTCCTTCAATAATCCACTTTACCGAGAGAAATTGCAGGGGATTGCTCCGGAAATCATGCGTAATTGGGTTGAAGAACTCTGCGCCAGTGGTGAAATTGTCAAAATTCGCAAGACAGGTTCTGTCGAATTAGACGAGAAATGGTTCACCCCTTACATGGCTGAAATTCATGGCACGCTTGGCTGCTTAGCAACTAATGGTGGTAAGGATGTAAAAGATCTCAGAGAATTACATACCGAGGGAATGGAGTATGAAATTTCGACAGATTACGACGGATTGAAGCCAATAAAATGGAAGACCATGAAAATTAGTGACCCACACGTTGCAATGCGTGTCAAAATTATCGAAATGCTTGGTAGTGAAGGTCCAAAAATGGCTGACCAAATCGAAAGTAGGCTACCCTTCTCTAAGCAATTGGTGGACCGACTTTTACACGAGTTGGAATCAAGAAATGTCATTTCTGTCGGATTCTACAAACAAACAGATGAGGCAGAATACATCTTGAAAATCGATGAGCACCGACTTACTGGTGGGCAAGAAGAAGTCGTTGAATATCGCTGGGTGCAAAACATGGTATTTGACAAATCCTTCGCCAAATACGAAGATGGGTTTTCCGCGTTTGACTCCCATGTAATATTCCAGAAACAACAAGAGTTACTGTATCGAGTAGATGAATTTAGATTCAAAGATTGGAAAGATTTGCAAATGGATTCCGATGTAATAATGGGACGCTTATTGCATAACCGCATCGGCTACACAACAAAAAAGAACATTCCTATGCTGTTGGGTTTGAAGCCAGACCCGTGGATTGGACCTATGGAAGAACAGTTATTGGAAAAAATCCCGCCCGGAGTAAATGTAACACGTCAAGAAATAATGCAAGATTTTCCAAAAGGAGATGAATTCAAGTCCTTACAAAGAGACCTCAAAAGAGCGTTAGATAACCTAGAGAGACAGATGCTGGTGGTAAAACAATTCGAGGATGTCGTTGGCAGGAGAAGGAAATTATCGTTATTCCACCGAGTTCATGGCGTCTACCAGCCAACTAGTTTCGAAGACTCATTAGTTGATGTTGTGAAACGACTAGGACCAATAAAGTCACACACGCTTAGATTCTTTGTGACAAAATCCTATGAGGATTTAACTATCGCTTTGATGAATTTAGAAAAGGCGGGTAAAATTGCCAAAGTAGTCTCTTTGGTGCCGGAGCCCGAGGCATTTTATTGCATGCCGGAAGAGGTTGACCTCCTCAAACGACCCAGCAGAGAAGATGGCAAACTGAGGATACTAACTCAATCTGACCCCTATGTTTCGAGATTTATTTGGGAGGTCAGAAGCATACTAGACCGCGGTTGGTATTTACCAGTTTTCAAAGGCGTTGACCCAATTGGCAAGGTTTTGATGTTCAAAGTAAACGATTACCTCGAGGTTAAAGACTTACACATACCAAATGCCTACATCGAGGAATTCTGTGATGCATTCTCAGCACTATTAGATAATCACTCTGACCAACTAGTCGATGTTGCAGTATTAACTAATTTTAACAGCGAGCCCGTATCACAACTCGATCCAGAAACCCGTCGCTACTTAGAAAATATCGGTTTTAAACTGACAGGGGAACGAATGATTAGGGGTGGAATTGTCGACCCTCAGCCTCGTGAAATTGCTGAACGAGCCTTATTCCACCGTCACTTCCTCCATCAAAACACAAGGTTAGAAAATGAAGTAATTGCGATGCGCAAGATTCCAGAAGTGAGAGACGACTTTGCGCTGCGGGGGCGATGCGAAGTATATCGAGCTGATTTGAAGAGTATGGCAAGTGCTAACCGGTTACATCAAGGCGTTAATCTTCGAGGCCACCAGGTATGGGCAACATACGAACATTTCCAAGATTTACTCGTGATTAGAGGTATCCCAGCAGACGAGGACCTTCTCGATATTGTAGACTTCTTTGCTAGCAATTCTGACCCCAATATCTTCAAAGAACGTCATGCTTTATCCCAGTCTGAGTTCCGTAAGTTAATTCAGCCACTGATAAGAACCGGACACATAGTCCAAGATTTTAGAGGCGGATTCAGGACTGTCATACCTAATTCGTCTGTCGACCCCACAGAACTCCGTAAGGAATACCTGCGAAACATGGTCAAGGAATATCCAATAATTACACTGAAGCAGTTTATGCGACTGGCAGGAACCCCATTCAAGCCAGAGGAGATAAAATCCGTATTGAATTCGTTTGAAATGGATGGAACGTTAATCAAAGGTTTCCTCATTGAGGATTTACATGAAGTCTGCTGGGGTCGCAAAGAACTGCTCGATGAAGCGAAGGATATCAGACCGATCAGAGACTTTGTCCTGCCCCCAAGTGACCCAATATCGCCTTACTTTGCTGACGTCCTAAAAGAGAGGTTTGGTTTTGGTTCGGCATACTTAGTATTCAAAAATGCAGAGCCTGTAGCGGCTTTCAAAGCTAACACAAGAAACAAAATCATTGAAGTCAAGGATTACGAAGGGTCGGAAAAGGGGTGGAGGATTGTCAAAGAATTTGCTTGGGAGCATCAGATGCCGTTAGAAACCGAACTACGAATCGGTGGCAAAAAGATGACTAGATAGTAAAATCACCATACCACTACTTTTTAATGGTGCCATTGTAAGGAAACACCGGTAACATGACTGTTTACGGTAAGTCACTTTCCTTGTGTGCGATTTTTTTGCTGGCTATAACCACACCAATCTTAACAACAAATTCTCAAGCACAAATGGCATCCGATATCGAGGTATTGCACACCGCAATCAATCCAAATAATAACAAAACATATCACCTTTTGAGTCCGGGGTCCTGGACTGAATCGGCGGTTGTAGCCCGAGCCTTAGACGGATTTTTAACAACAATTGACGATGAGGAAGAAAATCAATGGGTATTCAACACATTTGGTTCATTTGATAACCAGTCAAGGCATTTATGGATTGGACTTTCAGACCCAGATGGTGAGGATGATTATCGTTGGCATGACGGGACTCCATTTCATTACAGGAACTGGGGTGTAGATCAACCATCGGACAGTGACACCGAGAACTTTGTACACATTGCAGGTACCAATATGGGAAACATAATGCCCGGGATGTGGAATGATTTAGCAGATGACCCACAATACTTTCCGGTGTATGGCGTTGTAGAAGTTGGTGATGCCGTAGATTACGCACTGCGCTTTGACGGTCAAGATGACCACGTAATCATCGAAGACGAAATACCCGAATTTACGGATAGTATTTCGATTACAGCATTGATCAACACACCGGATACAACAGGAATACAATTCATTACTATGTTAGGTGATTACGGTTGGGGATTGTACATCAACAACGGAGAATTAGCATATTCCAGTCAATATTCTATTTCGCAGCACCCGAACTCAAATATGACCATACTAGAAGATGTCTGGACCGAGGTAACTGTGGAAATTGAAGAAAATATTGGCGGCCAGTTCTTCATAGATGGAATTCCTGCGGGGGAAATATCCGCTGAAGATGCCTTAATCCCACAAGGTGACTTTGGTTCCAATGACTGTTATCAATCGGGTGAAGATTGTGATGAACTATTTTTTGGTAAGATGGGAGCCGGATGTGACTGCAATTTTTACCAAGGCATGATTGACTATGTTGTAGTGAGTAACATAGAACATACAATTACCTGGGAATTCCTTGAAGGAGAAGGCTCGTTTACCGAAGATTCAACCGAAGAATTTGGCGGCGAAATTGATGGTGCGTCATGGGTTATGCCAGATGGCACCCTAGTAGCTCAAGCAATTCAGTTATTTTCTGATGAAGAGATATACGAAATAAGCGGACAAGCTGGTGATCAGTTACTATTCTTCATGGAAATTGAGGAATACACACGCAGCTTATACTTAGATGCATACTTTGCTTATGATGACTGGGATGACTGGGGCGAGTATAATTTCGATGCCTACTTTGCCCATGATTATATTCCAAACCCATGGGAGTATGATGAGGTTAGAATGGATAATTACGATTACATGTGGGTAGACTACTCATGGCCGGATGAAGGTACCATGTGGATGGTTATCGTACCCCAAACCGATATTGAGGACCTGACAATCTATGCCTATGCAGAAATTGCTGACCCACCACCTTCGCTTGATGAAATGACGGAATTAGTAAATGAAATTCCAGTTACCAGCCAAAAAATAAACCCATCAAGGGGAGCACCAGATGAGGACCGAGTGTTGCATTACTACGTTAATGCTGCAGAAAATCTCTCGTCGTTGACAATAGAGACCTATGGCGGGACTGGCAATGTCGACCTTGCGATATCATCTGTGACCGTCCCTGACCCATTCAACTCGTTTTTTGGATGGGAAGAACCGTGGTTTGGGGAATTTGATGATGTTGGAGTAATTGGTGGATTTGTTGATGTTGACGCAAAATCTGATTGGTCAACTGGTCCAGGAAATGAACATCAAGTAGCGCTTTATGATTTGTCGCCAGGAATTTATTATGTCACGGCATATACCTATGGGAAAGCCAATGATTTCACAATTGTTGCTTCAATGGCTTTTGAACCCGAAAATATCGAGCCAGAGGATGCTATTGAACTAATGCCCGGTATTCCCTACGGACCGATTAGCGGGTATGATGGTCTCAGTCAATATTTCAAGGTGAATGTCCCTGAAAGTGTTGAGAGGCTAGAAATCGACCTTAGCGACGGATTTGGCGAGGCATCGATCTTTGTAAAATTAGCAGATTCACCTTCGACAACTGATTACACACATCGTAGCAACAGTCCCGGTGCGGGTGACAAAATTGGATTTAATGATCCAACGCCTGGCACCTATTACATCTTGGTCAATACTGAAATGGTGTTTGGCGATGTCATAATTACTGCATCATTTACCGATCGATATATCTGGCAATATGATGGAACACCAATTCAATTGTTCAATGCAGAAGAAGTTTCAGGTATTGATGCACCAGCAGGTGAATCTATGAGTTTCTTTGCGGAGCTTACCTCGCCAGGAGAATATCTGACCATACAAACTTTCGGCGGAAGTGGCGATTTGACGATTACTATCAGCGGAAACGAATTAGTGTTAGGCTTCGAAGACCTCTTTGATATGTTGGAAGAAGAGGATTATATGAAAGGTGAAGGCCGCCAAGCAATCAACAATGAATTTGATTCCGAAGCTATAACCGAGGTGTCATACGGTGAGGGGACAGAGCAGATGATTACCATTGACTTCCCAGCGAATGGTAGATTTGACATCACATTGACGGCTATTGATGACATTAGTGAGGTGACAATAGTCGCGGTGTGGAATTACGCTGAATTCATCGATCCTGTGCCCGAACCTGTTGTAATTCTCGATCCTACTGTCGAAGAAAATTGTCGAGATATTGCGGAATCAGAGATGGAAGGCAATGACCGAGACCGCAACGGTGTGCTCAGTGCTGAAGAATTAAGTTCAGTGACGATAAACGATGCAAGTCTAGACTTCGGCATGACCGATACTAACGTTGACGGTGAAATTGAGTTTGCCGAACTACTGCAAATTACTTGCTCGTGTTCAAATGAACTCATCTCAACATTTGAGCAATTATCACCGTATGACAAGGAAGTTAGCATTGAGAAACTATCATCACAAGTGTATGAAAATAAGTATAATTTCTTTGATATTGACAGCAACTCCAACCGCCAAATATCACGGTCAGAAATAGACATTTTGATATTGCTTTGTGAGACAACGTTTGACGCTTTTGATGGTGACGGTGATGGCGTTCCTGACGTTGATGATGCTTTTCCAGATGACCCTGACGAAACCAAAGATACTGATGGTGATGGTGTTGGTGATAATGCAGATTTAGCCCCTTCTGTAGCAAATGACCTTATCTATTCCGCTGGGGCGATACTGGCAATCGGTTTACTAGCGATGTTGGTCCTAGTTGCTCGTGGTTCCCGACGAAGCGAGACTACTGAGAACTGGGATTCTGATAAGCAGTATAACTTAGCAGAGCAAATGCTTGGAATGCAGGATCCAGCAATATCCAGCCCGGCGACCTCCGCACCAACTACGGAAGTATATGAGTCAGAAAATAACTACTCTACTAATTTCGCTAATGAGATTCCATCCAGTGACGAAAGCAATCTATTCGAACAGTTGATTTCTCAACCACAATCACCCCCGGAACAACTACTAGGTATGATTGATGTCAATGGGTTAGAAACAATTGAGTATCCTGTCGGTAGTGGAATTAATTGGCAGCGATTAGATCCAAATCAACCTTGGTCAAGAAAATAATCAGAATTGCTTTTTTGGTTGCATTATGCCAAGTGGCTTTAGCAAGCGAACGATGTGCCGGTGTAATTCAGGTAGTATCTCAAACATGATCAGGGCCATGAAGAACATCGCAAATAGCGAGACAAAACGTGCAGCATAATTATGACCAAACTCAAAAACACTCATCCCAAAAAAAGACCAAGTTGTGTAGGTTTGGTGCATCCATATCAGTCCAACATTACGAAATACATTCAAAATATGAATGACTGGTATAGTGAATAAAATCGCTCTTATTCTCCGCCTCCAGTCCAAGTCTAAAACCGCGATTGCGCCAATAAATATCACCATAGACTGTAATGCTGTACACGCTAAGACAAAATTGATCCCAATGAAACTACCATCGGCCATGACAAGTTCAGTTTGGAATGGAAATTCTCCTATGGTTTCTGCACTAAACCAACGATTGCCATCCCAATCCTCCCAGTTTATCTTACCCGAGGGGGTCTCGACCCAAGTCTCGCCGAGTTGGATTTCACCAGTTCCTGATAGCCGATAAAACAGGGCAACCTGTGAGGCAACAAACCAGATTGCAATCACATTTAGCCAAGGAACATGAGCAATCAACAGGTAAGGTCCGCCGGCATAAGCCATTGCCCCGCGCGACCAATCAAGGGCTTTCCTAGCTTTCACATCTGCAACATTAGATTCCCAGCGAGCCAAACCGATAGTGAGCGGTAAAGCAGCAATACTCATCACCGTAAGGAGTAGGTCACCCTTAGCTTGATAATCCCACGCCCCAGCAAAAAAATACACACCCACAAGTAACCAACCTACTTGTGCTAACCTTACTGCAGAAGATTGCCGTAAATGCCATGAAAGCGCTAAAGAAACCAAACCGACAGCACCAATCAGCGGCACTATTGATTGCGGCTCCATAGTACATCCAAGCCTCCGCTAAACTTCAAAACTTGCATAAAATGCAAAGTAACATGAACGGTTGACTACAGCCCCAGTCATGAAGGGTGCAGTTGTCGAGTCACTACCAACGAAATTTCCTGTTGGTGTAGCACCCAATGGTGGCATTGCCTACCTCGACCGAGACGGTGTAATCAACATTGGGAGTGCTAATTACATCAACAGTCCTGAAGAACTTACTTTGTTGAACGGTGCAGCAGATTCTATTGGCGCATTAAAGCGCGCCGGCTTTCTAGTCTGTATTGTGACTAATCAGTCTGCTATAAGTAGAGGTCTATGGGACGCTGCGCAATTGAACAAGATACACAATCGCCTTCAAGAAATGATTCTTGATGTCAATTCTGATGCCACAATTGACATGATAATAACCTGTCCACATCGTCAAATAGACCGTTGTAACTGTCGCAAACCAATGCCAGGTATGCTCTATCTTGGACACCAAGCGCTAAGAAACAATTTGATAGTTGAACCAGGTCTCAACACCAACATATTAGTATCGGATGAGGTTTGTCAAGTTAATTGGTGGAAGGCAAAACCCTTACCAATAAATGAATTAGATTTCATTGTGGGTGACAGAAAGAGCGATCTTGGTGCCGGCTGGGCTAGAGGAATAAAACTGTTCAAGGTCAACCCCGATATTGGGTTAATTCAAGTCATCAACAGAGTTCTAAACCCTTCAGACCAAGGCGATGATTTCCAGCCAGTTAGGTGATTAGATGGGATGGCTAGGTTTAGATGACACCGATCATTTGTCTGGAGGTTGTACAACATACGCATTGTTTGAACTAATACAACAAATTCCTAAACAATATCGTGTGCAATCACCAAGATTAGTCAGGCTATACCCCTTTGCGAGCCGCAGAACTAGAGGCAATGCCGCAGTGGCTGTAGAAATTATTGGACAGGATTTTACTGAATTACTGATGTTCCTAGAAAGATGGTGGACCGAGAAATTGTTACCATTGAAAGGCCAAATATCAAAATCAGACAAATCAGATAGAGTTCAATATCCATCAGACCCCGGGATGGTATGGTTTGAACAACCACCGTCTTCAGAGTTCTATTGGGACTGCGTCACCCGGGAAGTGGCAAAATCAGAGGCTCCGGAGCCGAATAAATCATGGGGCTCTAGTGGAATCATTGGAGCAACCGCTGCTGTAGCATGGCCAGCGACAAATTATACTTACGAAGCGATTGCGTGGCGGACAAAAAATTCTGTAACAATGAGTAAATCAAGGGTGGTGGACTTGGACCGTCTCAGAGAAGTAGACGAGCAACCTGAGACATTCATGTCAAGAGACTTACGAACAAATTCAATATTAATCTCACCAAGAGGTAACTGCCCAGTTTTGTTTGGTTTGAGAGCCAAAACATACGAATCGGCAAAGTCCTACAGTCATTATCTTGCTGAGTCAGAACTTACCGAAGCAGTTGAAGGAATATTAGTTTTTAAGACTAATCAGGCAACCGATGATCATCTACCAGTCGACTCTCAGGCTGTGGTCGAGAGTGTTACCATCAAACGTCGTGGCACGGTAAAAATACAGTGTCAGTGTGATACTATTTTGATGGCTTTTGCTGAATCTGGCAGAGTAAAACTGCTCGCACAGTGGCTCAAAATGGGTGATCGCATAATGTACAACGGACTGCAAAATACTGACGGCACAATTCACCTCGAAAAATTATTGCTCACTAAAGCTGTCCCTAATAGACAGCGGCCGAGATGTCAGGAATGTAGTGTTACATTGAAATCAATGGGTAAAAATCAGCCTTTGCGGTGCCCAAAGTGTCGAAAACAATTTCCTGCATCATGGGATTTAATTCAACGAGAGCCGCCTTATGTTGGGTGGGTTCAACCACCAAAAGACTCTATGCGCCATCTAGCTAAGCCGCTAACATGGCCGTAATATAACAAAAACCATTTATGGATATTTACAAATGCGCCAGCCTGTTCGCATACCTATGGTCGATGAGTCGACAACTAGGACGATTGCATATGCAATCTTTGGTATATCATTCGCCGTAATGATATACTTTATCGCAAAACAGGCGGTGCAGAACAGAAACTCGTTTGTAAACGACAATGCCCCAAAAATAGCCGGTGCTGATACTTTGACTGGTGGTGCTAAAAATCCTCAACAGTTTGATGAACCTGATGATGATGCTCTAAATGAGATGGCTAAACTACTTGATGAAGACGATGATTAGGGCCTAATCTCCAAACCTGAATCAACAATTTTAACTCCGATTGAACAATCGCCGAAGGTCAGAACTCTGGTGTGATTGTTGACACTGCGAGAAAATGTCCAAAGTTCAAATCCCGCTTGGGTAAAGTAGGCTTCCGCCCGGGGGAAAATAGTCCCTTGTCGGGTTCCACTAGCATCAATAGAACCCTTACTTATCAGAACCAAGCGTATTTTCTCTGATATTGATTCGGCAAGTTTTGTCACCAATTCCAGTTGATTTTTAGGGATTTTCCCGCTTGCTTCACACCAATCATCAAGTACTATCAATTCAACAGATGGTAGCGTAGATGCGGCTGTGATTATTGCTTGAACTGCTTTGTCCAAGGAGCCGGCAATTAACATAGCATGGAACCTTGATGAATCTACCAGAGGAAGATGACTGAATAACTGTGGAAATCTATCAGGATTCGGCATCGACAAACCGACCCACAAGACGCGCCCACCATCACTAATTGTATCAGCTGCCATATGTAAACCAACAGTCGTCCCACCAACACTGCCTTCAACAGCAAGATGTATGCGCCTCGATTCGGAATCTACACGCCACCTCATGGTGATAACACAACGCCGAAAGTGAATGACTGTTGTGGTCATTGATAGCAAGATTATTTGACCAGCACCACCTACCAAAGACATGGCAGAAGCTGAGGAGACCCAATCGACCGTAGTAGAGTTTACCGTCAAGAAAGGTGAGAGGATACCTCGGAAGAAACTAGGTGAGTATGCAGAGGCAGACAACCTGGCGCACGCCATCAGCCGTGATGGCTTCTGGACCACTGCCATGGATGATAAGAATCAATTTGGTCCAGTATCAATGATGATTTTATTACTTATCGTGGCAACTGTAACCGGACTAGGGCTCAAATTATTCAGCTTATATGTTTGATTTTGACTCCACTGGCGCCATCGCAATACGAATGAAGAGCACTGCTAAGATCGTCGAAACCAGGAAAAATATCCCAACATAATTAGAAATATTATACCACATCATACCTACACCAACAAGTGAAAGATACGCGATTAGTTGACACACTGCTGATGCTCTATCAAGACGATTAACCATCTCAATACTAAGTTTGCCGTTATTCTCTAACATATACGTGTAGATTAAGAAATAAATCCCTTGAAATGGTAGAGTTGCAGCAATTATTGAGAGTGCAATTTCCCTAATTTGCTTCGGGTCTGCTTCCTGTTCAATACCTTGAAACAGCATCACAGCGGTATTAGTCCCTAACAGTGCAGCCATGATTGTCCAACGCTTATCTTGAGAGGAAGTTCGACTCTCTACATTTACAGACTTATCAGACATACTTTACAGTGAGCAAATTATGGTTTGAAATTTGCGATAGCAGAATACAAAAATACTGCGTTTTTTGACTCTGATTACCTTAGCGGGTCTCCTCAAAACCCAATCGAAATGTTATAGGAGGTTGTCGACGACCACACACCATGTCGTTTTGCCCACTGGATTACAGGTATGGTGACGAAGGCTTCAAGCACATCTGGTCAGAACTAGGCAGACATGAAAGACAATTGGAAGTCGAGAGAGCACTGATTTGGGCACACATGCAACTTGGCAAAGTATCTCAGGAAGATTATGATGCTGTTGCAGCAATTGCCAATCCCGACGCCGTAACTAAAGAAAGAGTATCAGAAATTGAGGCTGAAACAAGGCACGACATCATGGCGCTTACGAAAGCAATGGCTGAGGCAGCTGGCGATGCTGGCTGGTGCATTCATCTTGGTGCAACGTCAAACGATATCGTTGATACTGCAGTTGCGCTCCAACTAAGAGATAGCATAGTGTTACTGAGAAAACAATTGTGTGCACTGATAGCGGAGTGTGCTAATGTTGCTGAACGTGAGAGAGACACCGTAATGCTGGGAAGGACACATGGTCAAGCAGCTGTGCCAATCACCTTCGGACTCAAGGCGGCCGTTTGGTTAGATGAGTTGCGACGTCAACTTATTCGGCTTGACGAGGCTGCACCAAGAATAGCAGTTGGTAAGTTTCTTGGAGCCGTTGGAACCGGTGCAGCACAGGGCGAACATGCTAGAGAATTACAGCGATTAATTATGACACACCTTGGCCTTGGCGTACCGTTAGCGACCACTCAAGTGGTCGGCAGAGATCGCTACATAGAATACGTCTCATGGTTAGCAAATGTCGCAGCATCATGTGAAAAAATACTCCAAGAAATTCGCAATTTACAGCGGTCTGAAATTCAAGAAGCAGGAGAGGGTTTTGACGTTAAAAAACAAGTTGGCTCCTCGACCATGGCCCACAAGAAGAATCCGATTAAATCTGAAAATGCCTCCGGTCTCGCCAGAATTGTTCGCTCCATGATTATCCCTACGTACGAAAATGCCCTGCTATGGCATGAGAGAGACTTAGCAAACTCGAGTAGTGAGAGGTTTACCTTATCACACGGCTCAGCTTTGTGTGAAGATGTTATCAAAAAGACGCGCCAAGTATTGACTAATATGTGGGTTGATGCAGACAGGTGTTTGGAAAATATCAAATCACAAAGAGGTTTAGTCATGGCTGAGAAAGTAATGATTGAATTAGTAGAGCACGGTATACCAAGAGATGAAGCACATGAGATATTACGCTCTGCATCATTTGAGGCTGTTGATAAGAAAATCGAGTTGATAGACGTTTGCAGTCGAACCCCCGAAATCGCAGCTGCCTTTTCTGCCGATGAATTAGAAGCCATGTTTGATCCGAAAAATCACATTGGAGTTTCAGGTGAGATTATCGATGAAGCTGTTGAATTGGCTAGATTAGCCATCGAGTGATAAATTGACTGAGTCTATTATCAATTCACCACGCCTGCCATACCACTTCACCTGCCCATCAATATGGATAGATCCCTCAAAGTGAGGTCCTGATACAACAATGGTTTCGTATTCACCACCCTCACCATCAACGTTGAAACGGAATTGACTTGATAGTTTAATTAATTGACCGAGGGATTCATTGTCCAGTACTTTTCCAATCCAAGTATGATCCAATCCTTCACATGCAACACTGGTAATCATAATTCCAAAGCCGTTGCTGACCATGTCAGAAATGTGATTTTGGGGGGATTGGTGCCAGAGAGGGTTGTAACTGATTATTCCCAATCGATGACACATGCGTTCAATTTTGCTTTTCTGGTAATCAGATCGTAACGCACCAGTGACTAAAGCATCAAGACCTAGTGATTTGAGTCCTGCCTCTAAGTCACCAATTTCAGTAACCTCATTGCCATCGGTTTCTATACAGAGCCACTCAATTCCTGCCAATCTAGCCTGATGTTCAACAATCTCAGTCCCTGGCACTTGGAACATCATTGAGTCACCGCTTGTTACTCTCATGGTAATTAGAAACTCGACATCCCAACCTTGACAGGTGGCCCACCACCATGCACTAGCAGAATCTTTTCCGCCGGATGACAAAATTGCTACTCGCATAGACCAGCCTAGAAACCAACTCCTCAAGAATTTGATTATCTGTTCGCAGGGATTATAATGGTCGCAAAATGTGCACCGTATGTCGAAGATAGTTTGTGGGTGTCACCATATACTCATAAAGGGCCGACAGCAGGACAGAATAGGTGAGATAATGCAACCCAGTGGAAGAGGTTATGACCATGGAATTACAACATTTAGCCCTGACGGACGTCTATTCCAAGTTGAATATGCGAGAGAATCCGTGAAGCGCGGGACCACAACTGCCGGCTTAAAATTCAAGGATGGTGTCGTATTAGTTTGCGATAAGCGAATAATTAGCCGTCTGATTATCCCAGAATCTATAGAGAAAATGTTCAAAATTGACAACCACGTTGGTGTCGCAACATCCGGTCTAATGGCAGATGCAAGACAGTTAGTTGCTCGTTCCAGAGTCGAAGCCCAAATTAACCGCATAACCTATGGCGCAACTGTCCCTGTCGATGTGTTAGTGAAGAAAATTTGCGACTTCAAGCAATCCTTCACCCAATATGGAGGCTCCAGACCATTTGGAACCGCCTTGTTAATCGGTGGCGTTGACGCAAATGGTATCCACCTGTATGAGACCGATCCAAGCGGAGCCTACCAGTCCTATCACGCTGGCGCAATAGGCAGCGGCAGGAACACAGTAATCGAATACTTCGAGAAAAATTGGAAAGAAAACCTAACTTTGAACGCAGCAATGAAGTTAGGACTAGAAGCCCTAAGAAACGCCAATGATGCCGAATTAAACCGCGATGCTGTTGAAGTTGCGGTTATCGATTCTAATGGTTACAGGTTCTTAGATAGGGAAGATGTTAACAAGCAAATTGACCGTCTAAAACCACTCGAAGATTAACCGTCAAAACCAATAAATGCCCACCATAAGGGTCTCACGGGGAGACCATGGTAAGCCTTGATGATGCAGTCCTTGCTCGTATGGAAAAAGGTGGCAAACGTTATGAAATATTGGTAGATCCTGATTTGGTTGAATCCTTCAAGAACGATCCAGATTCAGTAAAGATTGATGATTTTTTAGCTATGGACGAGGTTTTCCACGATGCCAGAGGTGGTGAAAGGCCAACCGAGGAAGCAATTGAAAACACATTTGGAACTCAGGACATAATACAAATAGCAACGACAATATTTGACAAAGGTAGTATTCAATTGACTACTAATCAGCGCAAGGCAATGGTTGAACGCATGCGCCAAAAAATTGTCCACCACATACACAGTCAAGCGGTTGATCCGAAGACTAAGAGCCCTCATCCAGTAACCAGAATTGAACTAGCTCTGGAAGAGTCTCGCTATTCAGTCGATCCGTTCAAAAATTTAGATGCGCAGATCAAAGACGCTATCGACAAACTAAAACCATTAATCCCGTTATCATTCGAAACCTTAAGGCTGGCATTCAAAGTTCCGGGATCAGGCTATGGTGGCGCTATGAGAATTCTACGGCCTTTCCAAATCAAAGACGGTTGGCTGGAGGACGGTTCATGGGCATCTGTTGTTGAGATTCCCGCAGGCATGAAAGGTGAAATAATTGGTCAAATAATGAAAGTTTCATCGCAGACAGAAGTCAAAGAAATGTGATTATTAAGCGCTTTATCGAAGGGTTGAGTTTATCATGGGTCGGCTTGTCGCCGGGTCGGAGAGAAAGAAATGTCCCAAGGTCGAAGCGGCGCCGAGCAGCGCCTAGTGACCCCGGGAATGGCCATTGGGCCATTATCCGGGATGCGCGTTGGAAGCGGCGCAATAACCCACAACGGGGAAATTATCGCAACCAAACTTGGTTGGGTAAGAGAATTTAATGGCACAATATCAGTTGATCCAATATCTAGTCCATACTTACCACGCTCAGGCGATTTAGTTATTGGAACGGTAGCCGAGGTAAGAAACAACCTCTGGTTTATGGATATCAATGGGTCATTTCAAGGCCTATTACCAATGTCATTAGCGCCTTGGAAAGTAGAATTTGGCCAAGCTAGACAACACATGAATGTCGGTGATTCAGCCCTTGCTAGGGTCCAAGAAGTTGATGAATGTCATAATGTAGTGCTAACCATGAAAGGTATCGGCTTACGTAGATTGACACAAGGTGCAGTAGTCGAAGTGCCCGTCAACCACTTGGATCGAATTAGAGGCGATAATAATGCTAATTTAGATAGGATGAAGGATGTTAGTGACTGCCGGATAATCGTTGGAGAAAATGGTCGAGTTTGGGTCGATGGTGACGATGAAGGCATAGCTTGGGCAAGAGAGGCTCTTGAAATCGCAAAAGAGCACGGACACAAAACAGGATTTGATTCAATAATGAAACAACATGAAAAAAATTTGACAAAAAAAGGTGATGCTTGATGGGCGGATACGGAGATGTACAATTATTGCGTGATGACGGACTAAGATTGGATGGTAGGAAATTGGATGAATCCAGACCTGTAACAATACAGGCAGGTATTCTCCCTGCGGCTGATGGCTCTGCCATGGTGACACATGGCCTGAATGTTGCAGTTGCAGCAGTTTATGGTCCCATGGAGGCGCACCCTCGTAAAATCCAGCGACAAGATAGAGCAGTTATCGATGTAAGATACAACATGGCACCATTTTCCACTAGTGACAGAATTAGGCCCGGATTTAACCGTAGGTCAAGAGAAATCTCAAAAGTGACTGCTGAAGCATTGGAATCTGTTGTGTTAGTTGAGAGGTTCCCACGCTCCAAAATTAGAGTTGAGATTGAGATTCTCGCTGCAGAAGCAGGCACAAGATGTGCAGGAATCACTGCCGCATCGGTTGCACTTGCTGATGCAGGTATCCCGATGCGTGACATGATTGTTGGCGTGGCATCTGGTAAAATTGAAGATACTGTAGTGCTAGATTTGGACAAGGCAGAAGATAACTATGGCCAGGCTGATTTACCAGCGGGAATACTACCAAATACCGGCGAAATAGCGTTTTTGCAGATGGATGGCGACCTGTCGCCAGAGGAATTTGACCTAGCAATGGAATACAACTTCAAGGCCGCCAAAGAAATCCACGAGATAATGGTTGATGCTCTCAAAGCTCGTTACGAGGGAGGTGATAACTAATGGTTGAGTTAGTACCTAATTTGTTGAGACAAGAAATGGCCAGATTGGCAGAGCAAGATGCTAGAATCGACGGCAGAGCTCAGTTCGAAGGCAGAGAAATATCGCTTGAAACAGACTGCCTATACAATGCGGAAGGTTCTGCTAAAGTTACGATGGGGAAGACTGTGGTTTACGCAGGGGTTAAGTTTGAAATCAGAACTCCTTGGCCAGATAGACCATCAGAAGGATCGCTTATGTGTGGTGCTGAACTTCGGCCTGTCGCTCATCGAAAATATGAACCCGGACCACCATCCCCTGAATCTATCGAACTTGGGAGGGTTGTTGATCGCGGAATTAGAGAGTCTGGTTGCATCGACATGAACAGTTTGTGCATTATACCAGGCGAAAAAGTATGGGGCGTAATGATTGATATACATGTCTTGTCAGATGGTGGTAATATCTTTGATGCCTGCGGACTAGCAGCAATTGCAGCATTACGAACAGCAGTAGTACCTGCTGAACGCTTTGATGTTGGCGATGACTACACACTATCAGTCAATGGCACTCCGATAATGGCCTCATTCACAAGGGTAGGTGGACGCTATGTGTACGATCCATGTGAGGAGGAAGAATTAGGCGGAGATGAGCGCATTCACATCACTATCGGAGATGAGGGACACCTTCACTCACTACAAAAGGGGTTAAGAGGGGTATTCACGCCGCAAGAATTCGCAGAGATATTCGAGGTAGCCCAAACGAAGTGTGCAGAACTAAGAAAAATCGTTGCAAAAAAGGAGGCGAACTGATTGGCAAAGAGAACCCAAAAAGCAGGAGCAACTGCAAGATTTGGTGCAAGATATGGTGTTTCAGTAAGGCGAAACTCAGCGTCTGCGCTAGCTAAGAAAAGTAGAAAATATACTTGTCCGGTTTGTCAATACCAAAAGGTCGCAAGAAGATCAGTCGGCATCTGGCATTGCAGTAAATGTGATTACACATTTGCTGGCGGTGCCTGGGAACCATTCACCAGAGCCTCCGATGCTAACAGCAGAATAATGCGCCGTTCAGTGGAAGGGGCGACAACTGCCGACATGGCTTTTATTGCTCAGCAAGCAGCGCTGGATTACGAGAGAAGTCTGGCTGACTCCGAAGAAGAGTGAGTAAACAGAGGGGCCATAATGTCCACTCAATGGAGTTTAAAGCTTGAAGTCCAATCGAGTAGCAAAGCGAATACCAATTCATTAGCTGCCTCCCTAGTTACAGACTGTGAAATTCGTTACCATGAGAATTCCTTTAGTATTGAAATAAATGAGAATAAAGCGAAAGACCTGCGAGCAATGTGGAACACTAGAGTGAGAGGATTGATAGCAGTTGATTCTCTGATACACATGATTGATGATATAGGAGACAAGGCAATCTAGTCAATTAGCTTAGAGGTGAACAAATGAGTGATATGGAACAATTTCAAATCGTAGTATCTGAGATTCAATCAATACGTCAACAAATGGCAAGCTTGAACGCACAAATTCTAGAACTAAAAGCCACCTCAGATGCCGTGACCAATCAACCAAAAGAATTGGCACTACACCAACAACTCGGCGGAGTATTAATCGAAGTTGCAGACCGAGATGCTTTGGTCAAGGTGCTTAATAGCGATATCAATACTTTGTCTGAGCATCTCACCAGACTACAGGCTAGAGAAGGAGATTTAATCGACTCATATGAAGAACTAAAAAAAGTTCTAGAGGGATCAAATTGACAGGTCTATCAATGGATCAACAGAATGTTCTGAAAGATTTGCATGATTGGATTATGGAAACCTGTTCATCTGGAGCAGTGCCGGTTTTGACCGGCATGAATGGTGACATGGACACAGTCGGTTCTGCGATTTCATTAGCAGCCTCCAATGCTAATATGATGGCTTGTGGACTTCATCTGGGGCGTATTTCAAAACGCGTTTGCCAGAAGTTTAACGCACCATTTCGAAAGATTGCAGATTTTTCTGACCTACCAAAAACCATTGGAGGTGTGATTATTGTCGACGCTGCATCACCATCCCAAGTCGGATTAAACCTACCTGATGACTTACCAAAATGTATTATCGACCATCATAAATCAAATCACTGGAACCTGAATGAATCAGATGTTTACATAAATATGCCAGTATCTGCAACCACAGAAATAATCGCAAATTATCTAGATAATTATTCACCTGATACGATGACAGAATCGGTTCGGAGACTTTTACTGGCAGGATTGCTAACAGACAGTAGTAGGTTTAGACACAACAATAAAGAAACATTCAATTCAGTAAACATAATTTTAGAAAATTCCAATATTGATTATGCTAATTTTGTTGAATGGCTAGAAACATCTTCCACCAGCACTAGTGAAAAAGGTAGTCTGCTACGTGGTCTACAACGAGCAAAAGCAACAGAATCTGGCTCCTGGTCGATAATTCACACTAATTGTGGGACGCTTGAAGGACGATTAGCTGGGCTACTGTTAGGCATTGGTCACGATGTCTCATTAGTTTGTCGAACTAGGAATGGCGAGACTCGTATGACTGCTAGAGCGAGTAAACTTGCAACCTCTGAAGGTCTTTCATTAGCAGCAGTTATGAGTGAGGTTGCAAAGCAGATAGGCGGCGATGGTGGCGGCCATGACGGTGCAGCGGGTTGGAGTGGCCCAGCCGATATGATTACAGCAGAGAGTTCATTTATCTCCCACGTTGCCAAAATTACACGGAGTAGTGATGGGTGATGTCGGACATTAACATCCCAAATACACCGGGTAGTTTTGTATCTAAATGGCGCACAGAAGGACCAGTTGATGACACTACATTAGAACAATGGAAAAGTGAGATGTCAATTGAATCCTGGTTGATGATTGCGGAAGCAGCATTGTTTTTAGATGCGGCAGAGTTATTTGAAATGATTAGCGGAAAATTATCTCCGGCAGAAACGGCAACAATTGGTTTAGTAAGACGACGAATGCTGGGGGATAATAAATTGGAAAGTGCAATAAATGATGCCATTGATATTGCTAAAAACCCAGATACTAGAGACTTGAAAATCGAGGGAAGACTACGTATGGAGAGAGGCTTAACAAGATATGAAAATGGCGATATTGAGGGTGCAAAAGATGACTTGGAGTGGGCAGAGCTGAGATTGAAATCTGTAGCAAAAGCGAGTCGCGATCATGATTTATCTTTACTTAATAGAGCCGCCCTGCTGATGGCTACTAACGCTCCATTGATGGCACTAAACGTCTATTCTGAGATTACTCGAGATGGTGACCACGCCCATGAGACGATTGCGATATCCCGTATTGGTGCATCCAGAATAAGAGCGTCAATGGGCCATATGTTTGACGCAGCACGTCACGCATGGAATGCTCATGCACATGCAATCAAAGCATATCAAACGAGTATGGCGATTGAGGCTGGGACCTTATTTATCGAATTGTCATTGGGCAGCATCGATGCTGAGGCTGAAAGGATGCAGACTCAAGTAGAGCGTGCGAAACCAAGAAAGGTTGAGGATTCCGAACCTGTCTTGTCAGTCAATCCGCAAGATATCGATGGAGTCTTCAACTGGTGCTATGAAAATCTTCCAGAGAGCGCCTCAGGCGAACACCGACCCGATCTCAGAGCAATGGTAAGTATTGCGAAAAATATCAGCAAACTCGACTATTTTTCTGATTTGTTTGCGGAGCCAGATGGTGTTGAGGATCCGACCTTAGCAGCAATGATTCAAGTTTGTATCGATGATGAAGAACATGCAAGAATTTGGGGTGAGAGGCTTTCAGTTCTCACCCTAATTTAACCGCCGACGCCCAATCATCAAGATCGATGAATTCCTGTTTAGTCCATCTAATTACCGGCGGAACCTCGCTCCACCACGCAACCCGCTCAACCTTATCATCAGCAATAAACCAAGCATCGGTTTGCGGTTGTGAATCTGTGGTAACATGGGCAACCCAGCCTTCTGAATAATATTCCTTATTCCAGCTTCTTATCGTAATGTCAAGACCTGTTTCCTCCATTACTTCTCTGATAAGTGCAGCGTCAGGATCCTCCCCTCGTTTCAAGTGACCACCCGGTATTTCCCAACCACGCTCTGGATGCTTGACAAATACTACATGTCCGCCATTACTGAGAGCTGTGTAATCCTCGGCGGATGAAGTTATCCAGGCAAGAACAAACTTGGGTAGCATTCTAATCAAATCCATGCCGTGCTTTATTCATATATTCCACTGCCCAATCTTCACCTTCTGCGACTAACCTTCTAGCGGCAAAGAAAGCCTCCGAGAAATCTCCTTGCTCAATCAGTCTCTCCAATCTAGCATTCATTGATTCTGATTCTTGATGAACGGGTTCTGTGGAAATTTCTTCTTCTGTTTTTGATACTCTACTTGCCAATGAAACCATTTGGTCAAGAAATTCTTGTCGCTTAGCGACTGTAGGTCTGCTCCATGACCCGACCTTTACTCCATCCATTTTACCAGTCAATCGCGCGAGGAAATCGTCTCTCACTTTGGTTTGTGGACGGAGAGATTGAACGTGGTCATAACAAAGCCAAGCCTCGTCTGATTTATCCATGCGTTCATACAAACGACCCAATTCTAGCCATAATTCATGATTCTGTGGTCGATGCGCTAGCAAATTATGGGCCAATTTGATAAACAAGTCGACTTGGCCAGAATCCCTGATTCGTTCTATCCGTCGTCCAAAAACAATATTTGCTCTCGGGTCTCGAAAATCAAGCCGGTTACATCGTTCAACAAATTCCTCAAGTGATTCTGATCCGTCACTCACTGAAGTGACTTGGTCCCACCAAATGTCTGGATTTAGTGGATCTCTGGCAATTGCTGCTTCAAGCAGTTCCAATCCCAGTTGTTGGAAATTTACTGCTTTAAGTTGCTCTATTTGTTCCGGGTCTCTACCTAAAATTGAAAATAAGTCCTCCAACACAGCCAGTAATCCATCGTAATCTGACAGGATTACTTTTATTTCAGCTAAACATCGCCAATTGTTCTCATCAGTAAAGTCATAGAGAATCGCTTGTCGAGCACTCTGCTCAGCCCATTTAATATTATCAGCAAACCTAGATTCGTCGAGAGTTGCCAGTTTGACAAACTTCTTTGCCTGAGACCGATATCTGGTCCCGAGGTTACGGCGTGGGTGCTGTAAGAGGTCCTTGTTGTCCTCGGGCAAGTGAACACCTCATTGAACCGACATAAAACCTGACTTATCTGCATCAAATGCAATTGTTGCATCGAATCCAACCTTGGCTGTTGTCCCGTCCGGATTGCGGGATGGGTCAAGTGAACTACCTTTTTGATCGGATAGAATTATTGTATCTTTATCTGGTTGCCATCTTGTAACCATTGCCCATTCCACTCTTACTGGATCAGCGATGTCTATGTCTTCATCGACAATTGTTACCATCTTCATACTCTTATGGCCAGCAAGCGCAGCCTCTATCGCTTTCCGGCCGTCGTCGGCGTGTTTTTTGCGGATTTTTACCACTGCTGCTAGCCAGCCACAGCCGCCCTCAGTCATATGCACATCAAGACACTCACAGACTTTCGACACTGCGTCCTTGATTGTCGGCGAGCGAGGTAATCCCATCAATGTCTTATGCTCGGCCTCACCGGGAATTAAAGCGTGAAAGATTGCATTATCACGGTGAATTAGGCCATCGAACTCAATAACGGGCTCCTGTCGAACATCATCTAGCGTTCCAGTTATATCGACATATGGACCCTCATCATCATTTTCAAGGGTTATTCTGCCCCAAAAAACATATTCTGCTGAGGCCGGTACCTCGACACCATTTGGCATTGTTGTGAGACGTAATGGCTCGTTGTAGAGTTTCTCGTGCAGGGCCGCAGCTATCGATAATTCATCGATGTTATCATTAAAAGACATGGCTGCGGCAAGTAATACCACAGGGTCTGGAGCATTCACCACAGCGATGTCAACTGTTTCACCATTGTTTCTCGCACTGGTCATCATGGTGCGCAGATGTCGAGGCACCAAACGAACAACTGTATGATTGCTATCACGCAGGAATTGGCGATGAAATGACATGTTTCTAATCCCGTTGTATTGGGCTATGATGACGCTAGCCGATGAGTATCTTCCGCGGTCTTGTGGCCAATGATGGGGTATTGGTATAGCTTCTAAGTTCACCTCATCTTGGATATTTTCGAAACATTCTGCTTCATCATTTGGTATAAGTTGTGGTTTTGATGGATTATCCATCGCCCAAGCAAGAGTGTCGATGTATTCCTCGGGTGTAATCCCAATAGCGGCACACAGTCGCTCTCTGGTGAGTAAATTTACTGCTGCTCGATGACCTGGTGTTTCAGAGATATTATCGAACACTAACAGTGGGTGGTTCTTCTGACGTGAATATTCCCACATTCCGTGAATAACACTAACCGGGTCTGATACTATTTCAGCAGCACTTAGATGGTCTCTAAAGGCCATATTCAACCCACTTGAGTCGATGGCTTAATCTTTGATATTAAATGGGACAAGTTTTTTACTAAAATTAGCCTAGTTTCACTAATTCAGTGGTCTACTTTCCCGTGGTTTAAGGGTCGTTGTTAAATAGGGGCTTCAAGTCGGCGAAGTGCTTCAATGAGGTGTATCACATGGGTAGAGGGTTGTTCGCAGGTGCAAAGATGGCAAAAGACCGCCAAAAATTCCGCTGGTCAGATCGTCGATATAAGAAGCGTATGCTAAAATCCAGAGCAAAACACGACCCGTTAGCAGGGTCAACTCAAGCCAAGGGTATCGTCGTTGAAAAAGTCGGTATTGAGGCCAAACAACCCAATTCCGGTATCCGCAAAGCAGTAAAGATTTCGCTGATAAAAAATGGTAACAAACTCACTGCATTCGCTCCTGGCGATGGAGCAATCAACTTCATCGATGAACACGACGAAGTAATGGTTGAGGGTATCGGTGGCCGTATGGGACGGTCATATGGTGACATTCCCGGAGTTCGATACAAAGTAATTCAAGTCAATGGCGTATCCCTAGACGAAATGGTTAGAGGGCGTAAGGAGAAGCCAGTTAGATGAGGTGGAATCATGTCAGAGGCAGAGATGGAACAGGAATCTAGCCAAGTCGAGGAGAAAGTCAAACCCATTGCCGGCATTGGTACCCTAGTATTCGGCAAATGGGACGCTTCCCAAGTTACCTGTAAAGACCCTGGCCTAGCACCATACATCAATCTCACAACTGTTGGCGTTCCTCACACCGGCGGTCGGCACGCCAATGCTTGGTTTGGTAAAGCAAAATTATCAGTAGTTGAGCGCTATATCAACAAATTGATGAGAACCGGACCTTACACTGGAAAGAAGCAAGGCGCAATGAAAGCTTTTGAGACCGCTCTCGATAGTATTGCGGAAAAATCCGGCGAAAACCCGCTTCAGACGTTCGTTGATGCAATATGCAACGGCGCACCCATGGAAGAAATCACTAGAATCAAGTTTGGTGCCGTCTCCCAGCCTAAGGCTGTTGATTCATCCCCATCCAGGAGATTAGATGTCGCACTTAGAAATTTAGCCAAAGGGGCTCAGCAAGGTACTCACAAGTCCAAGCGGACGCTAACCAGTTGTATCGTTAACGAGTTAACCAAAGCCGCCTCGGGCGACGTAACATCTTTTGCTGTATCAAAGAAAGAGGAACTTGAGAGAATCGCTGCTTCGGCTCGCTGATTCTAATACGGTTCATCAGCGCGCAGCAAAATCCTAGATGATATCATAACAAGTAACTACAGACAGGCGCAGCATGCTCCTTACATGCGAGTTGCTTAAGAACCCCTCTTTGCTGGCTGAATTTGTCGAGAAGTGGTGAACACATGGGCCGAAAAGAAGATAATATCAAAAAAGCAACTGAAGTAATGAATGTGCTACCACAAATTCGCAATCTGTGCATCGCTGCACACATTGATCACGGAAAGACAACATTATCTGACAACCTGATTGCTGGGGCCGGGATGATGTCCAGTGATTTGGCAGGTGCAGCTCGTGTTCTTGATTTCGACGAGCAAGAATCTGCTCGAGGAATTACCATCAACGCTGCATCTGCTTCAATGGTTCACCAAGTTGATGGAACTGATTACCTAATCAATCTAATTGATACACCCGGTCACGTTGACTTTGGTGGTGACGTTACTAGGGCAATGCGTGCGGTAGACGGGTGTTTCATTCTAGCCTGCGCGGTAGAGGGGCCAATGCCACAAACTGAAACAGTTGTTAGGCAGGCATTGAAAGAAAAAGTAAAGCCAGTTCTGTTCATCAATAAAGTCGATCGATTAATCAACGAATTACAAGTAACTCCAGAAGACATGATGGAGAGATTCAAAGGCACTATCACTAAGGTGAACAAATTAATTAGACAGTTTGCTCCTGAAGAATTCAAAAAGAGCTGGCAGGTTAGCGTTGGCGATGGAACTGTAGCATTTGGCTCGGCCTATCACAACTGGGGGATAACTGTCCCTTACATGCAAAAATCTGGAATCTCATTCAAGGACATTTTTGAATATTGTAACAAAGAACAACAAAAGGAACTCGCACAAAAAGCTCCAGTTCATGAGGTCCTACTCGACATGTCAGTTACTAAATTACCAAGCCCTGTAGAAGCACAACCATATCGTATTCCAAATATCTGGACTGGTGATCTTGACTCGGCCATTGGAAAATCAATGATGGGTTGTGACCCTGAGGCAGAACTTGCTATGATGATAACTAAGATTTGGATGGACCCACACGCTGGAGAGGTAGCAGTTGGTAGAATTTATTCCGGTGCCGTAAGCCAAGGTGAATCTGTTTATGCCATTGGTGCGGCAAAACCAGAACGTGTCCAGCAGGTCAGTATGATGGTTGGCGGCGATCGTATTACAGTACCTAAAGTAGTCGCAGGCAACATTGCTGCCCTAACGGGAATAAGGTCTGCCGCTGCAGGTGTCACCCTGTCCAAAGACAAAGAATTCACCCCATTCGAAGCTATCAGACACTATTCTGAGCCAGTAGTTACCGTTGCAGTTGAGCCAAAAAGCATGAAAGATTTACCTAAGTTTATCGATGCATTACGAGCACTCGCAAAATCTGACGCTTCATTACAGGTAACAACTAATCAAGAAACTGGCGAGGCACTGCTTGCTGGAATGGGAGAATTACATCTTGAAATCACTGTTTATCGAATTGAAGAAGAGCAAAATATCAAAGTCAAAGTAAGCCCACCAATCGTTGTTTACCGTGAAGGTGTTGAAGGTAATAATCATGGTAGACCATTCGAAGGTAAATCCCCTAACAGACATAATCGATTTTATTTTGAAGTGGAGCAATTACCGGGCGAGGTAATTGATGCACTGAAGTCTGGAGAACTCGGTGATGGCCCTGTTCGTTCCAAAGAAGCCAAGGAAGTCGGTAACAAGTTCGGAGAACACGGTATGGACAAGGATTTGATGAGGAAGATTTACGCTATCAAGGGTACAAATGTCCTAGTCAATGACACCAAAGGTATCCAAAATCTCCATGAAACTCGTGAGTTGATTATCGAAGCTTTCAATGAAGTGTGCGTTAAGGGCCCTATCGCTGATGAACCCGTTCAAGGAATGTTCGTTAGATTAGTTGATGCTAAACTACACGAAGATGCGATACACCGTGGACCTGCACAAACGATACCTGCGGTAAGAAATGGTATCAAAGGGGCGATGATGAGAGCAAGAACAATTATCCAAGAACCAATGCAGAAAGCCTTCGTCTCAGTGCCTAACGACTGGTTGGGTCAGGTTACCAGAGAAGTCACCAACCGAAGAGGAATCATTGAAGATATGCCATCGGATGGAGATGTTACAACAGTTGTTGGAATTATTCCCATCGCCGAAACGTTTGGCTTCTCAAACGATATTAGAGCTGCATCCCAGGGTAGAGCTGTGTGGAATACTGAAAACCTAGGGTTTGAACCATTGCCTCCACAATTATTCGACAAAGTAGTGGGTGAAATTAGAACCAGAAAGGGACTAAAACCTGATCCTAACCCAGAATCATACTACTCTGACTAAACATGGCGGTTGGTAAAGTAGTAGGATTACACACCTCTGACGGTGGTGTTCCAAAACTGGCAACTAGAGTGTTAGAAGTAACTAGCAGCGGATGCATCGGCGACCGGCAAAATGACTTGAAACACCATGGTGGTATCAACAAAGCTGTGTGCCTTTTTCAAGCAGAGATAATGAATGAATTGGTTAACGATGGCCACCCAATATCACCAGGTTCGACTGGAGAAAATATCCTAATGACTGGAATTCCTGTTGGTGAAATTAGACCTGGTGTAAGACTGATATTTCCCAATGTTGAGTTGGTAATTACTCAGGATGCACCACCCTGTAAAACCATCATGCTATCATTTACTGGTGGACAATTTAATGCTATTTCTCACAAAAAACGACCCAACTTTACCAGATGGTATGCCAAAGTAAGCAAGGAAGGTAGTATTAGAATTGGCGATTCTATAGAATTGTTCAACTGATTCTTTTGAGCTGGTAATCAGTTAGTTCGCGCAGTGCTAGCAGTGCTGGAGTGTCTGGCAACATATCTAGGCATGAGTGTGCTTTTTGATGGTACTCTTCAGCCCGCATGCGCGCATAGTCAACAGAGCCAATAGACTTCAGTGCTGCTAACCCGCGGTCAATCTCTACTTGAGTTGCAGACTCTCCTTTACCTAAGACCGACTTAAGATCATCAAGTTCGGGTGATTCTGGCTGAGAAAGTGCGTGTATAACCATCAACGTTCGCTTACCTTGAGCCAGGTCAGATCCTGCTGGTTTGCCTAGAGTGTCTGAATCAGATAGCACGTCAATCAAATCATCCATTAGTTGGAAACACAGACCAACTGCAAGACCCCAATCAGCCATACATTGGATAGTTGCCCCGTCCGCCCCTGACATGCGTGCTCCGACCTCGGCACAAGTCAGGAACATCACCGCTGTCTTGCCCTCAATCATTTCAAAATAATCGCTCTCAGAAACAGCAATTCGATCTTCAAATTCTATGTCTAGTTGTTGGCCTTCACTTACTCTTCTAACCATCCAAGCGAGGCGATTTACCATTGCGCCGACATCTTTGTGTTCCAGTCCTTTTGCGCCAACAAGTCTCTCAAATGCTATCGCAAGCATGGCATCTCCGGCATTGATTGCAGTTGGTAAGCCGTATTCTATGTGAACGGCATTTAGACCACGTCTAGTATCATCATCATCCATAATATCATCGTGCACTAAAGTAAAATTATGCACAATCTCAATGGCTGCACCAATGTCTAACAGACCCGAATGTGAATTACCAACAGCTTTTCCTACCAACCAAGGTAAAGTAGCTCTAAGCCGTTTGCCACCGCCATCTATTAGATGCATCATAGCACTAGAAAGGCGTGAGTGTTTAGAAGCGCACAGACTGTCAGAAATTCTCTGCTCGATTAATGGCTTTACTTCCATTATTGAGGTAGTCAATCCTGCACCGGTTGCACCGGTTAACATATTTGAGACATCACCCATGTCATGAATGTGACCATCCCTGAGCCGCGTAATTTGTTCTGCATTACCAACACTTTGCCACCATTCATCGGTCATTATACGCTCGGCAATGCACCTAAACCATGGAGCAATTTCGCCGCCGATATCAACATTACCGGCCAGTATATCATGTAACTCATCTTGAGAAACCCATTTTATCTCAGAGACCTCGTTTTCATTAATTGTGACCGCTACATCGGCTTGAATCATCAATATGTGATCTATTTCTCTTTCAATCCAGTCAGCATTCATTCGTGCTGAATACATCATTTTGGTGATAAAATGAAAGTCATCAAAATTCAATGATCCCGGTGCGATTCCTAATTCTTGATGCAATTTTCTAACCGCTGCCCGCTTTACTCCCAAAGCATCGGTCAATTCAGATTCATGCTCTGAGGACAGGGGATGAGAACAACAGGAATTAGCCCAAACACCGGGGAATGTGACTTTATCATCGGCTCGTTTTTGCAGCAGAAGTCTACCTTTAGTGTCGAATAACAGGACACTAAATGCCCTGTGAAGCAAACCGGCCTGATAATGTGCGGAAACTTTTGACGCTTTGCCAATGGGAGAATCCTGCTCATCGACCAAAATCACTGCCTCTGACATTAAAGCAATCTGATCACCATCCGCTGAATTTTCAACCAGCATTTGTTTGAGATTTTCATCAATCTCAACCGATGGAACATCACCTATCTGGTATCCTGCCAAGTCACCACCATACTACCCTGTAGAACTCGATAAATGAATAGTTCCCTCTGATACAGCATCAATCAGAGATAATTTTGGTCCCAATTGTATCGTTGCCGATACAAGCATTAAACAAGCGCTCAGATTTTTCACCATTAACTAAGATAACTTCCACGCCTAGTGTTGCTACCTCTGCTCCGCGTTTTGCCTTTAGTTCGATACCACCGGTTACGTCTACAGCGGAATTGTGAATTCCAGAGTAGGTAACAGATGGAGACCATTCCCTGATTAGGTCATCATCTGTAGCCTCACTTGGAGGTTTACTCAAAATTCCATCAACACCCTTTACGGCGAACACCAGACGAGCAACATTTGGCAAATCACGGCACAGCCTGACAACTAAATCATCTCCTGATAGTATTCCGAACTCTCTATCATCACAATCGACCACATCGCCATAGGTAATCGCTACGTCTTCAGCAACAGTGAAATTATTCTTTATCTCACCGGCAAAACTACTACCAGTATTTCTCGCCCATTGGTGCGGTGGTAGAGATTTTGACGTCACCCCGATATTTTCGAATGCGTCAATAATCAATTTGTTTAATGTAAGCATATCCTTACGAACAAGGCTAACTGCCTCTTTTTGGGATGCGCAATCAGATTGTGGGATGAAATCAACGTCCGCTAGTTGGCCCTCGTTCAAGCGCCAATATTTAGCCCGCAAGTGACCATATGAGCCTGCGCCGTGAACGACCACTACTCTCAAACCTGATTGTAGACACCGCTTTACTACCGCAACTAAGTCATCGATGATAGACAATGCCGGAGTGCATAATTTTGCTTTATTGGTAATCAATCCTCCACCGAACTTAACGACCACCACTTCAGTCATGATTGCACCCAAATGTTCGTCACTCAATATTGTTGTTACTCACAAGCATTCATGAATGATGGTATATTCAGGACTACTATGTCTGAAGGGCCTTTGGTAGACGAGTTCATGAGACATCTTCAAGCCAGTTTGGATGAAGCGATGGATATTGATGATAAAATTGAACGAGACGACCGTATACTTCAATTGGAAATCGCAATACAAGAGGCCATAATTTTCAAAAATCGCTACAAAGAATTAGTCAGTCACGGTATCGACCCATTGGTTCTGGTTGCTCAAAAAGAGGGACAAGAAGCTCCACCACCAGCAACAAAATCACAAGCACTCTCACTTGGTGGAAGTAACTGCGAAAAATGTGGTTCAGCCTTGGACCCGGATCTCGACTTTTGCCCCGCTTGCGGTGCTATCGTAAAGTGATTTACTCTTCTTCCTCGGCTTCCCATCCAGCGATTATTTCAACGATAACCGGGTCATCTTCCTCCACCTGATACAGATAATCTGCGGGCATATCCGTAGTTAGGAAGACTGATTTTCCTGCTCTAAAAATAGTATTACCGTCAGCAATTGCTCTTGCTGTGTCGACCTCAATTACTGCCGGGCGGTCTATTCTAACATGCCCTGCCTCCATAGCTTTGGCGATTGTCTTGGAGAGGTGAACGTGTTGTCTATCTCCAGCAGTAATACCTAATTCAAGAATGGTTCCAACTTGGTCTGGCTCACATGGCCAGTATAGTGCTTCAGGGATATCATCGGTTGGTAAATCCAGTTCGAGTTCTATAGAATGGCCGTATGTAGCTCGGATCATTTCTCCCTCAACCTGATACCGACCTTTTTCATCAGAATTAGCAATTGCCTCAAAGTGCCATCCTCGCAGCCAGTGATAATGTCTTCTTTGGTTTGATATTGCATCTGATAGTTCCCTAGTGTTGACCCAGCCATTAATATCCATATCGACACCAAATTTTTCTGGTGCGTGGCGCAGAACTAGCGCAAGTATCCTGCCCAAAGATTGTGATTCCCTGTCACTCATGATGAATTTACCTTCCTCATTACAAACATCACAGTTACTACCGATGAAAAACTTGGTCTCGCATCCATTATCCCTACATTGTCTTAGCATGTTTCTACCCGGAAGGCCTATGTTATTAGTATCTATGGAGAATTAATCTTTACAAGCAAATAATCTAGTTCCATAATAATTAACCGCTGTAATCAAATGCTACCTGCCAATCGGGTAACTATGGTCGATGTAGCCATAGTAGGTGCGGGCCAAACAAAATATGGTAACCACCGACTAGGTATCAAGGGAATGTGGGCTGAAGCAGCCATAAACGCCTTTGACAGCGTCGATAAGGATTTTCAACCAAACCAGATAGACGAGGCCTACATTGGTAGCGTAGCATTTGGAGGTGGCCAACTAGGTAATACCGCGGCACTTCTCACCGAGCACACGGGTATGCAAGGCAAACCCGTTCGCAGGGTAGAGAATGCTTGTGCATCGTCTGGATTTGCTCTAAGGGATGCTTGGATGGCAATTAAGAGCGGACAAGCTGATGTTGTAATTGCCGGTGGTATTGAGAAAATGAATGACTTGACGCCGGAACGCAAGAGGTTTTGGTTGGGGGTCTCTGGAGATACGGAGTGGGAACGCCTTGCAGGCCTGACATTCCCCGGAACTTATGCTCTTATGGCAAGAAGATACTTTCACGAGTTTGATTCTTCCCATGACGATTTGGTAAACATTAGTGTAAAAAATCACTTTCATGGCCTTCATAATGAAGTCGCACACATTAGAAAAGAGGTTTCATTTGAGAAAGCAAAGAACGGTTTTATGGTAGCAGATCCATTGACGCTCTACGATTGTTGCCCAACCTCAGATGGTGCATCATGCGTCATATTAGCTGCTGACCACGTAGCAAAGCGATTTACTGACGACCCTGTTTGGATTAAATCATCGGCTGCAGCATCCGATTATTTAGCACTTCATGACCGACCATCAATAACTCAATTAGTGGCTACCCAGAAAGCAGCACAACAAGCATATGATATGGCGGGTATTGCGCCCAAGGACATTGACTTAGCAGAGGTTCATGATTGCTTTACTATCGCTGAATTACTGGCAACTGAAGATTTAGGTTTTGTTGAGCGTGGCTCTGGTGGTATCTTTGCGAGAGAAAATCGTGGTCGTCGAAACGAAGGGACAACCTGTATTAACCCAAGTGGGGGGCTGAAGTCCAAGGGTCACCCACTGGGAGCAACTGGGACCGGGCAGACTGTTGAAATCTTCAAGCAATTACGCTCCGAAGTTGAAGCCACGCGACAGGTTAGAGATGCTGATATTGCTTTAAGCCACAATGTGGGTGGCTCCGGCGCAACCTGTTCCATTCACATTTATGGGAGGGAACGTTGATGAGTAATTTCCACCACTGGCAAGGTTACCTAGTGGTAAACAATGATGAGTGTTACAGTATTTGTTCACCATGGCAATTAGACGATCGTTGTGTTTTTGGCTATGATAGCGATTATACTACTATGGCAATTGCTTTAATCAAATATGTTGCAAAACAAATATCACCATTGGAAATTAAACAAGTGGATGAGAAAATTTCCACAGATCTGCTTGGTGCCGCAGCCAACATAACGCTAGCAAATACTGGCTATACACTATCGTGTAACAATGATGCATCACTGACAATGTTCCTCAATGAGCAGCAGGCAATAATTCCACCAACGGAAGAGCTGTTGAAAATTAATCCTGAAATTTTCCACAAAATCAATCAGGCATGGGATGAAGAATCTGATGAACGAAATATTTCTCAAGGTGCATATGTTTCATCTCAGCAATATAACGAAAGCCTTGGATCACGGTTGTCGCTTATTGCGCAGAATCATGACGTGTTAATTTGGCCACAACGGCAAATGGATGCACACGGCGCTGTGATTGGTGAAAGCAATATCAGGATGCAGCCTACTGGTATTGTCACTTCATGGACGAGACTCAGCGCCGCTGGTGCGCCGTCTGAGTTCGCACTTAGAGCGCCGATTCTAAATGGTATTGCAACAGTAATGGTTGAGACAACGGACGGACCTAATGGTGTTTTTCTGTTAGTGGACGATGATAATAAACAACCTGAGATTGGTGCATCAGTTGAACTCGTTGTTCGAAGGTTGTATGCGCAAGAAGGCGTAATTCGCTACGGCCTCAAAGCGATTCTGCACGATTAATTGGATATTACAAAGCATTCATAGAAAAGGGATTGTCTGGCGATATCATGGCGGGGTTTGGCGGTATTAGGAAAGGTCGGCGTGAGGCCTCAGATAACCTATCATACACTGAGGGGGGTGATTGTCCTAGGTGTGGCGGCGAGGCTCAAAGTTCAACTATGCCTGGGTATCTAAAGTGCGTTGTTTGCTCACACGAGTGGGTCGACCCAAACTATACCGAAGAGAGAGTTGTTGAAGAAGTTCCGACTTATCACAGGGATGCTGAATTGATTGAACAATTCAAGAAGGATGTTGCTGCCGGAAGTCTCGCTAATGTTCTAGGCGTCGACAGTAACCTAACAGAACAACAAGAAGCGTCTTTAGCACGCTTAGAAGACAAGTGGATGAGTGGTATGCAGGGTAGATTTAACACCGCAACCGAAGAAAGAAAACCACTAATGATAATGTTTGATGATGAAGACAATATCATTTCAACAGAAGTGGCCGCTCTGACCATAGTGTCAAACGGATTTGATGGCGGAGAAGAAATCCGCCTAGAATATCCTGGTATAGGAACCGAGTTCTATTCGTTTAATGTTAACGATGGAATGGGCTGGCGAAGGGGAGTTAATGCTGAAGAAACTGCTAGATCGATTGCCAATGTAATTAATAACAAATCCAAATTAGTATTCGCCAACCTGGACGGTTGTAGAATTTCATTTGAGTTACGTAGCGACGATTTAAAGCCCGAATCTCTAGTGCTATTCGTTGATGATCCTGGCGGTACAGATATCATTGCAGAGAAAAATGGCGTTATTCTCGACGCCAGGAATGCAACCGACTTCGAAGATTATCGCCGTGTTGTTGAGATGGTGCTCGAAGACGGAATTATTTCTCCAAGCGAAGACCAATTGCTCTGGTCGTTGAGACAGGAATTGGGCATCGACGACGCTTACCACGTTCAAATGGTCATGAGTATATATGGTGATAAGACATTGAAAGAGTGTACCAGTTGTTCAGCTATGGCAGAATTATACGTTGAATACGGTAGTTGGTATTGCCATTCTTGTGAACAGTGGTGTTAGGCGCTAAATTATCTCTGTGTGATACATTATATAGAAAAATAAAAGCCCTCAATTAGGGCTTATTTTCCCTCGCACAACAGAGGGATTATTCATAAGGTATGTCGCAATGGCTCAGTTAGGCGAGTCACATGGCTGGAGATGTATTGTATATTGGAATTGATTTGGGAACTTTTCGCTCAGTGATGGTTTCTTCAGATAGTCACGAAGAAGAGGAACTAACAGTTATTGGAACACCCAAAGATCCAATTGCAAAAAACTTCCTCAAAAGAGATGTCCTGTTTGGTGAAGAAGCGCTAAAGAACCGCTTGGCACTAAACTTGTTTCGTCCTCTAGAACATGGAGTGATTAAAGACACAGCAGAAGATAGAGACTTCATTGCTCACTTCATCACCCACTTGATTTCCCTGTCGGACCCAGAGGATTACGATCGAGTTGTTGCTGTCATTGGCGCCCCTGCAGAGGCAAGTTACGTCGACAAGACTGCCATCTTTGATGCTGCGGCAGGTACTGTTAACGCAGCAATGATTATTTCCGAACCGTTTGCCGTTGCGTATGCACTTGATATGATAGAGCACACACTAGTAATCGATATCGGTGCCGGAACTACTGACTTGTGCCGTGTCTATGGTACAATCCCAAGCCCAGATGACCAGATGCATACTGAATATGCCGGTGATTACATTGACAAAAAAATCATCGAGGAGGTCCAGGCAAAATACAGTGGCGCACAGATTACCAAAGACATGGCTCGCAGGTGGAAAGAACAGCACTCATTTGTTGGAACATCAACACCGGATTCCCCTGTCATGGTTGACTTCTCGATTGAAGGCAAGGCAATGACCCTAGACATTACAGATTGTATACAGAAGGCTTGTGAGTCTATTGTTGACCCAATTGTTGAAAATGTCAAAATATTAATCGCAGGCTCTAATCCAGAGTATCACGACCAATTCCGAAGAAACATGATTCTAGCCGGTGGCGGCTCAGGCATCGCAGGATTAGGTGCCATGATTGAACGCCGACTTAGTGACCTAGGCGATGTGAATGTCCATGTCGTAGACGACCCGGTTAGGCTAGGTGCTATGGGCGGGTTGAGACTGGCTATGGAAGTTCCAGAAGAAATGTGGAAAAACCTGACACTAGCAACTCGCTAGGCAATAGTTACTGTTCCTCAGACATTCCGTATTTAGCCGCCAATTTTGGATCGATTAGCGGCGACTGACAGTGCGGGCAGCGATCGCTGGCACTAAGCATTGACGGCCTGATTGCCAAAACTGCCATGCAAGAGGGGCATGCAGCTAACATTTCACCCATCTCTAATTGGAAGTCCTTTCCATCGTCAGTTGCACTGAAGTAACCCATCTTATATGTCGAGTTAAAGTGATACATGAACCTTCTAAATGAGCCAAGTGTTGCCCAACCTGTAAGAAATAGGAACAACAAGCCGCCAACATTACCTGACACTACGAAGATTAACGAATTCAAAGCGTTTAATCCGAAGAATAGTCCTGCAATCATAATCATGATTGCTGCTGGCCAATATGCCCATTCTGCTCTGGCTCGGTAAGCGTTCCACGTCAGAAAAGCAAGTACGCCAACAAATGCCAAAACAAAACTCGAGATTTGTGGTGAAATTAACGAGGCGATAGCCCAGAATAAATACATCACAATCAAGCCATCGATAAAAACGATGAATGTGGTCCCACGGTGTATTCTATCAAATACACTATTTCTAGCAACCAAGTTGTTTGGTTTCATGCCGGCGACAACAATTTGGTCCGCACGGTTTGGCTGCATGTCCAAGCCTAATTGCCATTAATCTTGAATTGTTGCACAAAAATTCTAACAAATTGCGACGAAGGTGTCAAATTATCCCAACGACTCCCCTGTCCATGGCGATGCGCGACACGGATGTTGAGATTCGTGGTGATAGTCTTGCTGGAAAAAAAATTCTCCTTGGTGTTAGTGGTGGTATAGCTGCAGTTGACACTGTACGCTTAGCCAGAGAATTGCGCCGTCACGGCGCGTTAGTTAGTGTTATGATGACACATAGTGCTCAAAAAATAATAACACCACTAGCTGTTGAATGGGCGACCCAATCCGAGGTCATCACGCAGTGGGAGAGTGACTTATCTGCCCTGAACGAGGTTGACGCTATCTTAATCGCTCCAGCTACCCGTGATTTACTGGCCAGTTACCTACACGGATTACAACATGGACCAATCTTGATGTCGTTAAGTGCTGCACGGGCAAGAAACTGTCCTGTGATGATGATTCCTAGCATGCATGCTGACTTAGCAGACGACCCAGTTACCGGCGAGCTTGTCGAACAGGTTGAAAGACTGGGCATAAAAGTTCACTGGGGTCAAGAAATCGAGGGCAAACGAAAAACGCCTCCGCATGATGAAGTTGTTGCCAGATTTGCTAATTATGTGAATCAGTTCAAAGCCGAACGAAAATCGATTGTGATAACCTTAGGTGCGACAAAATCTGCTATCGATGATATTCGGTTTGTCCAAAACACAAGCAGTGGAGCGACTGGTTTCCAAATTGCTGATTATCTATACCGACACGGACACGATGTTACCTGTGTTGCGGGAGTTACCAGTTATCCGAGTCCTACGTGGTTGCCCCTTACTCTCCATGCATATGACCCAACTAGTATGCTCGCCGAATTAACTGCTCTGACAAATGATAAGATTGATGCGTGGATTCACAGCGCAGCAGTTCTTGATTATGTGGTAAAGTCTCCAGCAGAAGGTAAACTGGCGAGTCAACAAGGCCCACTCAGGGTTGAATTAGTCGAAAGCGCAAAACATATTTTAGAATTAAAAGACAAATGTCGCGGTGCGGTTAGAATTGGATTTAAACTAGAAACTGGGATTAAACAAAAAGAACTAGTTAGAAGAGCAATGGCTCAATTAGAATACGCAGAGATGACAGCAGTTGTAGCAAACCGCTTGGAAGACATCAATGACCAATCGAAACCTAGAGCATATTTAATCGATCGAACCGGGGCTGACTTCACATTACAGACAGTGTTGGATTTATGCGTTGCAATTGCAACAATAATTGAAAGGGGAGTTTAGTGATACAATGCGTCGATTTGCCATCGTTGGCCATCGCGCAATGTCATCCGGTAAGTTACCGCTAAATGACCTAGCGAGCGGTGCTGGTCGCATGGATGTAATGATCCGAGCATTAATGGCTGCCATGATGACTAGTCATGGATTTCGTCGAGATACCGAGATTATTCTTCATTTCCTCGGTGGTCCTGGACCGAGCAGGCGTATGAAAATAATCGGCAGTCAAGTTCGCGGCATTCACGCAGAAGAACGCTCAGTTGCTGGGCAAATCGCCAAAGTTTTGCGCGAGCCTGTCCCACCAATCGGGGTATGGACAAAACGTGCTGACGGAATATATGATAGCGGTGGAGATATTGCTGAAACTATTCAGGAATGGAACGGTGCACATATAGTTGCCTTGGACGCAAACGCACCCAGACTGTGGGCTGAAAATGCAACTCTGCCCAGTAATAGTAATCCAACTTCGTCAGTATCTATGGAAGGTGAAAAACTAATTAGCAGCGGAATAGATATTGCATTTATTCTAAGTGATGATCAAGAACTACAACTTGCGGCAAGTGCGAATATTATGCGGCGATCACTCGGACAACAATGGTTGCAAGGACACCTAGCAATTGCAGTATGTCACTTTTTAATTGATGAAGGGGTACGATTACAACTTTAACCAAATTGGATAATTGTTCTCCCCGGTTTTCAAACTCCAGGTCAACAAGCGGTCATCTAATGCTAAAGGATGGGTTTGTGGCCATGTTGGGAGGCATGATATGCTAGATTCTCTAAGCATCACAGTATCACAATCACTATTGTTGACTGATGTGTGATCTATGCTAGCCGCTCCAATAGTGAAAGTTGCAGTTTTTTGATTATCTTCACCCTCACTGAAAGATATCGCATCCCGGTACCATCGCATTCCCAGCCTAGTTGTCTGGAATTTCCCATTCCAGTCCGGTGGTGTATTGATATTCAGCATCAATTCTCCATGTCTAAAAGCAGTTCGCAATGCCTCAGCTGGGTTATTTGACCAAGCGGGTTCTTGTTCGATTGCTGGCCATCTACTAACATGTGGCTTGTTTAAATCAACCACAGGTCGTCTAAGATTTTCAGGTTTAACTGGTAGTATTTCCAAGGCCTGTTCAATCACATTGACTGTTGCCCGCACTGCAGCATCCATACCTTCATTCTCGAACGAAGTAAGTGAGGAAGCGATGGCAGGCATACCATACAATCCTGCTTCTCTGGCTGCTCCCATGGTGCCGCTGTGATAGGAATCTTGAGACATGTTTGGTCCTAAATTGACTCCAGAGACTACCAAACTTGGGACAACCTCTGGCAATATGTGTTGCAATCCTCGATCCAGCGCCACAATCATGGTATCGCAAGGTGTTCCATCTAGCTCGATGAGGTATAGATTTTCGTCATTAACATCCCAGGTTTCTTTCAAATCATCCCTGAAGCGCCATTGCAACGGTTTCATGAGATTTATTCTCATCCCGGTGGCTGACTGATTATCACTTGGCGCAAAGACTACCACTTTGTGACCTCTTTGATTGAGTGATTCAACTAATAAGCGCATGCCAATCGCTTCGATTCCATCATCGTTAGTAAGTAGTAACCAACCTGTATCCTCGTTGTCAACCATTAAACTCCCTCACCGCTCTATGGCTGCTCCCCTCGTTTCATTGTTCGTATGTTCCTCTGAACTACTTATGACCACCAATATGATACCTATTATCAATATTGGTCCGCCTAACCACGTCCAGAAACCCGGAAGCCCCGTATCAAATATGATATGCCCGATTAGAGAACCAATTATTGGTTCAAGTGTGACACTCGTCGATACAACCAGTGGCGGCATGTACCTCAAGCAGGTGTTTAGCCCTGTATGACCTAACAGACCGGCAATTAAGGCCAACGCTAAGAACCAACCAAGGTAATCTGCCTGCAACCATCCAAATACGCCGAAATCTGACGAATCTGACTCTATTGCAAGTGATGCTGGAATTAGCAGCAATGCACCAATCAGAGTTACTGGAAAAGCATACAGAAAAATAGGCATCCATTTTCGTAGAATTCTACCACTGACAATGTAACCGACAACAAAAACAGCCCCGAGGAACGCAAGAAAATCGCCCCATATTGTAACTGTTCTATCGCCTTGCTGGTCGCCGTAATCAATCAAGGCTAAAGCCGCCCCGGTGAATCCTATACATGCACCGATTATTTCGAGTTTTGAAGGACTGCGATAATTTTTCAGTAGTTTTGCCACCAGCGCCATACCAACAACAATGATTAGCGGATGTGCAGTGACAAACAACAGTGAATGAGTCAATGAGGTTTGATCGAGACTTGCCACCCAAGCACCAAAATGTAAGGCCAGGAATATGCCACCAGCAAGTATCCAAAAGATAGTATTACGTTCGGTTAATCTACCACTGATTTCATCTCGATGCACTATCCATTGTACTAACGCCATGGGTGCAAGTATGATAGAGGTTAATTGTAAACGCCAGGATGCGCGCAATAATGGTGGTACATCGTCCACTTGTTGGAACAAGGCACCGGCGCTTGATACACCAAATACTGCCGCTATGAGTAACAGCCACACCCAAACAGGGGTGCCCCGAATCGTGCTCATTGGTTTCACTCTCAGCTTATCTCAGCATCCAAAATCGCATCTTCTGGCCCAGAGCCGATTACTCCAGCACGCTTGAATAGCCAGTAAATAAGATACCCAATGCCTAAATTAAGACCAACGAAGCCTATTAATCGGCCAACATACCAAGTTGTTGAAGACGGGTTTGCTACCAGCGTATCAAGGAACGACAATATGCTTGATTCTGTGCCAAAGAATGCTTCTCCAGTCAACAGTCCTGCGGCAACCATAAAAGTGCTGAGTAGAATCAAAGCACGTTGTTTTTCAGCCTCATTAGAACCTAATTCTTCTTTTATTTTGTCAATTCTTGGCTTTAGCTTGGTGTCTTCCCAGCGGTCTCTAGCGTAGCCACCAATCAACATTGGCAGGGTATATGGCACAGTCAGATACATTCCTAAACCAAAGGAGGTACCCATACCAGTGGCCCACTCAACAAACATACCAAGCAGGAATCCTAGCAATAACAGCCACAAGTCACCTTCTTTTTCGGCGAAAATTACCGAAAAGGTCGCAAAGGCGTTAGCTTGTGGAGCTAACAATTCTATTGTCCCGTCGGCTAACTGAATCGACAGGAAAATAGCAACCCCAGCACCAATTATTGCTCCGGGAACAACACCCATGATATTACCTTTTGATATGTGATATGGACGATTGCCAATGTAAAGGCTGTTTTTGTAATCTCCTATTACCGTCCCAGACATTGAAATTGCTGAACCAAATACTGTAGTTCCTACCAAACCTAGCAAAATTGAATCTTGAGTGGACAAATCCAGTAAGTCTTGCGCATTCAAAAATACACCGAGTAGCATTAGTAGGACGATGAATGAGGTTCCTGAAACTGGTTCAATACCAGTTTCACCCATAACTCTCACAGCGATTGCACCCAGTAAGAATGTCGTCAAAATCAACACTGTGGCAAAAATAAGGGAAGCCAAGATTGAAAATCCACCGATAGTGAAAATTACGATCATCGAGAAGAATGTTAAAATCATGAAAATTGGTATGTGTTTTAGCGGCCACTCATACCATCCTTTCCCTTCCATATACTCTTGACTACCCTCGCCCTTGAGCGCTCCACCAATGTCGCTAAAAATATTCAGGAAGGTTTTGTACATCTTAGCCAAGCCAAACATTCCACCACCGACTATCGCCCCAATTGCAATGGTCCTGACTGCTTTACTAAACGCCAACATTTGAAGCGGTGCACCACTAGATCCTGCATATTGTTGAATTGGTATATTTGATTGCGATATTGCATCATATATTGGGAAATTAAACCAGACGACTAACGGGACTAAGAAGAACCAACCAACAATAGTACCGAGGTTTACCAAAAACGCGACTCTGGTTTTCATGAACCATCCAATAGCAAACATCGATGGCGTGAGGTAAACTCCAATGTATGTGTAAGCAAATGGATTCCATGCTGTATCAGGACTCCAATGCGTGTAATTCAACGATACACCGCCGTCTGTTCCGGAGGGTTGGTGAATAGTTCCCTTCGAATATATCGTCGCTAAACCATAATCGCCTATGCTGGCGGTTTGAGCAATCCAATCAAATAATGCTAATTTTTTATCACCAAGCCAGATAAGCGGATATTCTACCAAAAACAAACCAAGCATGGTAAATCCAGTCCATATACCAATTGTTTTCAGTGACTCACGAGCGTGTTCTACCGCACCAGTATTTACGTCCGAAGCGATGTCCAGCATCTTCAAAGTTGCCTCAAAACCAGGTAGTGGTAAAGGGTCCTCAACTAGCCACACTCGCCTAAAAATAATGAAATACATAACTCCCAAAAATCCAGCAAACATGCTCGCAACTATGCCAATAAATGCCAAATTAACCGCATCACCATCACCTAGCGTTATCAAAGTTCCATTCGCTAATTCGTATCTAGAGTCATAGGCGAGCAGAAATATTGCGGGAAAGGTGAAGATAAATCCTGTAGAAGCATGGGTGGCTCCAGTTGTTGCCGATGTCGCAATATTTACCTCAGAGGGAGACCATTTTAATGCCATGCCTAGCAAATAGGCGATATACCAAGCAGCAGAAATTGCTAAACCAAGTTTTAGCCCAATATATGCTGTCACACCAGAAAAGACAGCTCCTATGGCAATGCCGTAGAATACTTTGGGCGTACTCCAGTGGGAAACTTCGAACGATTCATCAAGATTTTTTTCCTCTAGATATTGCTCAAGAACACCTGTGTTGAGATTGTTATACATCTCATCGTCTAGCCACGTTAATTTGCCTTCCTCAATCGCTTTGAGACCCTCAGGTGTGACGGGTTGTCGATATGCAGACTTTTGAACACCCACTAAATAGTCCCCCAAATGTGCTTCCGCACATAATGTTGTGAGCGCGCCCACTTGAATACTATTCCGCTTTATCGCTGAGTAATTAAGTGAAATTATCCATCGTTTCTTGCGGACGACTTGTTAATTTGTTGCACTGGTAAACCACCCCACACTTCACCTGCAGGTATTTCTTTCCATTTACCGACCAAGCCATTGGTGGCGATAACCGCGCCAGCACCGACCCTTACTCCAGGTTGAATCGTTGAACCAGCACCGATTAGACAATTATTTTCG
>Ga0160422_10000052_pt1 | contig 56209 bp, 46 predicted proteins | sample Fk160mmetaG_FD_108192 | JGI IMG/M metagenome (GOLD analysis project Ga0160422, IMG submission 108192) | Marine microbial communities from the Central Pacific Ocean - Fk160115 60m metaG | ecosystem: Environmental > Aquatic > Marine > Oceanic > Photic zone | place: The Central Pacific Ocean... | reverse complement strand
TTGAGCTTGTTCACCTAGATGAGTTAAGCCAAATAGCAAACAAAGTACTCGCAGAAAGACTCACACATCTACCTCAGGCGCTAGAGATTTTAAAAGAGGAATACGCTGAATTTGTAGAATGGCAAGATTCAAGAAAAATTGTTCCAGTACTCCACGCATTAAATATGAGGCTTAAGGGCTATAAGGACAACGAACTTGGGAAATTGCTCAAGGATGTAGATACATCTCAGCACGATAGTATCATAGCTGTAACGGATAAACTAGTCCAAAAGATTACTGGACAGATAGCAAATCACTTGCGTAATAAAAGCACAAAGCAAGAAGTAGAAATAGAAGCTATCCAAGATATTTTCAAGCTAGACGAACTAACTACTGCAAAATGATTAGGATAGGTAGTAGAGAAAGCTCACTTGCTCTTTGGCAAGCTGAAAAAGTGCGTAATTTATTGGAAGGTTTGGGCTTTAAATCTAAGGTAGTTAAGATCAAATCAAAGGGAGACATTATTCTCGACAAACCTATCTACGAACTAGGTACAACAGGAGTATTCACTAAAACTCTTGACATTGCATTACTCAACGACGAAATAGATTTGGCCGTTCACAGCATGAAGGATGTGCCAACACTTTTGCCTAAGGGTATTTCTGAATATGCAGTATTGGAAAGAGGAGAAGTAAAAGACATTTTAGTCAAAGGCCCTGGAGGAAGCAACACAATAGCAACAGGGTCACTTAGGCGCAAAGCTCAATGGCTAAACAGGAATCCTGAATGTGAAATTGTGGGCCTTAGAGGAAACATTAATACAAGGCTTGCCAAAGTTGAAAGCAGCAATTGGCATGGAGCAATATTTGCAAAGGCAGGTTTAGAAAGGATTGGCGTACTACCTGAAAATCATGAAGTATTAGACTGGATGATTCCAGCTCCAGCCCAAGGAGCACTATTGATTGTAGGTCTTGAAGAAAAACAAGAACTGTACGGAAAAGTTTCAGAATTAAATCATCCCGACTCTCAACTTGAAACTAGTATTGAAAGAGCGTTCTTAAGGACGCTAGAAGGTGGTTGTACCGCACCAATTGGTGCTCTAGCCGAAGTGGAAAAAGGAACGGTGAAATTTACTGGAGTTCTTAATTCACTTTGCGGAGCTAAGGAATTGAGGATTGAAAAAGTTTGGGATAATGCAACTGCAGACGATGGAGCAAAATCTGCTGAAGAACTTCTTGCAAATGGAGGAGATGAATTAATTGCAAAAATTAAATCTCACTTCGATGGCAAGTAGCAAAAGAATCATTTCAACAAAGGTTCTGCCAAATGAATTGGTTCAGATACTAGAACAAGCTGAGATTGAACTATTCCAACGGGATTTTATTTCTATAAGATCTACTGAAAACCTTAGTGAAACTACTAATCAAATAGTTATGATTAGTAGTAAAAATGCATTGTACAAAGGAATTAATCTTGAAGGCAAGTCCGTGTATTGTGTTGGTTCTAAGACTGCAAAAGCTATCGAGGCTTATGGAGGAAATGTTGCAGAAATTTTTGAGAATTCTAAAGCAATGGCGAAAGAAGTTAGCTCACTTGGGAAGCCTGCAACTTTTGTTTGTGGCAAGAGAAGGATGCCCGAAGTAGAAAATGCATTCAAAGCAACAGATCTTGAAATTATTGAAGCATACGACACAATTTTAACTCCATCAGAAATAAAGGGCGATTTTGAAGCAGCACTGTTTTACAGCCCAAGCGGAGTTGAGAGCTTTTTTAGTTCAAATTCATATGCTGGCAATGCAATTTGCATAGGCCAAACAACTGAAAAGGAAGCTTTGAAGCACGGTGTTGTAACTCAAATCTCCAAAGAGAGTACAATTGAATCAGTCGTAGAAACAACCATTGAAGCATTAAAATGAAGAACGATTTATTTTTAAGAGCACTTAGAGGCGAAGAGGTACATAGACCTCCAGTTTGGATGATGCGACAAGCGGGGCGTTATCTACCCGACTTTATGAAGCTCAAAAAACAATACGATTTCTTCACTCGTTGCAGAACTCCTGAATTGGCTACTGAGATAACTGTAATGCCTATAAAACAAGTGGGAACTGACGCAGCAATTCTATTTTCAGACATCTTAGTTATCCCACAAGCAATGAACATTAACTTCGAGATGAAGGCTGGTGTTGGACCTTGGCTAGAAAATCCTGTAAGATCTGCTGAAGACGTCGAAAAAGTAATTGTTCCTAATGCTGAGGAGGAGTTGTCATACGTTATGGATGCTATTAGAATGACTAAGGCTGAACTCGACGATGACGTACCATTAATTGGATTTGCTGGTTCGCCTTGGACTATACTCTGCTACACTGTTGAAGGTCACGGATCAAAGTCATTTGACAAGGCAAAAGGATTTTGCTTTTCTCAACCACAGGCAGCACATACTTTACTACAGAAAATAACCGACACTACAGTTGCTTATCTCAAGGCCAAAGTGAAAAACGGTGTTGACGCAGTCCAAATCTTCGATAGCTGGGGCGGCATGCTATCCCCCATAGATTACCAGGAATTTTCTTGGAAATACATTCAGCAGATAATCAATGAACTCAAGGACGAGGCGCCAGTGATCGTATTTGGAAAGGGCTGTTGGTTTGCGCTTGATAGCATGGCTAAAAGCGGGGTGAGCGCAGTTGGTGTAGATTGGACGATAACACCCCAAATGGCTCGAGAATGGACAGGTGGTGGAATAACCCTTCAAGGGAACTTTGATCCGTCGAGGCTGATGTCGCCCATTGCCGAAATTGAGAGGAGTGTTAAGGAGATGATTGACGGGTTTGGGAAGGATAGGTATATCGCGAATTTGGGCCATGGCATCTTACCGAACATTCCTGTGGAGCACGCTCAGGCCTTTGTAAGCGCTGTGAAAAACTACACAAAATGAACAAGCAAATTAAAAGGCCAAGAAGGCTTAGGAAGAATGCTACCGTTAGGGCTTTGATAGCTGAGAATAGCCTTAGCCCAAACGATTTAATAACTCCCCTATTTATCCTTGAAGGAGAAGGACAGCAAAAGGAAATACCATCGATGCCAGGATATTTTAAGAAAAGCATTGACTTGACGTTGGAGGATGTGAAAAAGCTTTGGGCTATGGGACTGAAGTCTGTGCTTTTATTCGTTCAGGTTAGCGACGATTTGAAGGATAATGCGGGGACTGAGGCCGTGAATGATGGTGGGCTAATGCAAGATGCCGTTAGGGCAATCAAGGCTTATGTTCCAGGAATGGTAGTTATGACTGACATTGCTCTGGATCCGTATAGTTCGTTTGGACATGATGGAATTGTTGAGGAAGGAGAAATTGTGAATGACAAGACTGTAGACGTGTTGGCTGAGATGGCATTGAGTCATGCAAGAGCTGGTGCGGACTTTGTGGCGCCAAGTGATATGATGGATGGACGTGTTGCAGCTATAAGAAACCGTTTGGACGATGAGGGATTTGAGAATACGGGGATAATGAGTTACAGTGCTAAGTACGCTTCTAGCTTTTATGGACCTTTCAGAGACGCTTTGGATTCTGCTCCTGGTTTTGGGGATAAGAAGACATACCAAATGGATCCCGCGAATGCTATTGAGGGCGTTAAGGAGGCTTTACTCGATATCGAGGAAGGTGCGGACATGGTGATGGTGAAGCCTGGGTTGCCTTACTTAGACATGGTGCACCGCGTGAAACAGGTGTCTGAAGTCCCCGTGAGTGTTTACCACGTTAGTGGAGAATACTCGATGATAAAGGCTGCTGCAGCTAAGGGTTGGATAGACGAGGGTGAAGCCATAATGGAAAGCTTGTTGAGCTTTAAGAGGGCTGGTGCAGATTTAATAGCTACATATTTTTCTAGAGACGCGGTTAGACTTTTGAAAAAAGACTGAGAAGTTGAAAAGCATTATTCAGAAATACAATATTCCCGGCCCAAGATATACCAGCTACCCCACTGTTCCTTATTGGAGCGTGGATAGCATAAATAAGGCTCAGTGGTTGGATTCTGTTGCTATGTCTTTTTCCGAAAGTAATGAAGAAGAGGGGATTAGCCTTTATATACACCTGCCCTTTTGTGAGAGCTTGTGTACTTTTTGTGGATGTCACAAGCGCATTACAAAAAGGCATAGCGTGGAGTCGCCGTATATAGAGGCGGTTCTGAAAGAGTGGGATTTATACCTTGAAGTATTTCAGGGGACGCCTAGGATAAAGGAGATTCATTTGGGCGGGGGGACTCCCACGTTTTTTAGTCCCGATAATTTGAAGAGATTGATAAGCGGGATTCTGGAAAAGGCCGAGAAGACTGATAATTATGAATTTAGCTTCGAGGCGCATCCTAACAACACGACAGAAGCGCATCTCAGGAAGCTATATGAACTGGGGTTTAGGAGGAATAGTTTTGGAGTGCAGGATTACGACCCCTTAGTCCAAAAGACAATTAACCGTATTCAGTCCTTCAAACAAGTAAAAGAGGTGACTGATAAGAGTAGAGAGATTGGATATAATTCAATTAGTCATGATTTGGTATTTGGTCTTCCGCATCAAACACTTGATAGTATAAAGGATTCTATTATGAAGACTTCGGAGCTTTTGCCCGAAAGAATTGCGTTTTACAGTTATGCCCATGTTCCTTGGATTAAGGGCCTAGGACAAAGGGGGTACTCAGAGGCAGAATTACCTAAGAATGAGGTGAAACGCGAGCTGTATGAATACGGTAAGAAAAGGTTCTTAGAGCTAGGGTATGAGGAGATTGGCATGGATCACTTCGCTCTTAAAACTGACGGACTTTACAAGGCAGTTAAGAATAAAACTTTGCATAGAAACTTCATGGGATATACCTCTGGCAAGACACAGCTTATGGTTGGACTAGGAATGTCATCCATTAGTGACTCATGGTACAGTTTTGCCCAAAATATAAAAACAGTTGAAAGGTATGAACAGCAAATTGCAAAGGGTGAGATTCCAATTTTTAGGGGGCATGTGCTTAGCGATGAAGATCTTGTGATACGCAAGCATATACTTAACATAATGTGTCACTTTAGAACTGACTTCAGCGACCCATCGATGCAATTTCCAGAGCTTGGAGATACGCTATCTAGGCTAAAGGAAATGGAGGATGACGGACTAATAGAGATAGGCTCAGACTATCTTCAGGTACACGAAGTTGGAAGGCCATTTATTAGGAATATCTGTATGGCGTTTGACTTACATTTAATAAGAAAGGAACCACAGACTAGAGTGTTTTCTATGACGATTTAACCTCTTAGTTAGCTTTGTTTCGCTTGCGCTTGTATGCAATGATAGCAATGAGCAATGTAGCAGAAAGGGCTCCAATGCCTAAGCCATAAATAGTCCAATTAATCAGTGATTTGCAAACAACGAGGAACACAATTGCAAATAGAAAAAGCGTAGCCACCTCATTCCAAATTCTGAGTTGAGTTGAGTCTAATTTGTACTCGTCTCTTTGCTGCTCATTAAAAATTTTATGGCAGTAAAGGTGGTAAGCGTAAAGAAGAACTACCAATGATAACTTAAGGTGCATCCACGGCTGATCTAGATAACCTGGGATATACATAAGTAACCATGGACCTGAGATAGCAGTAAGAATTGCCGATGGCCAAGTAATACCCTTCCACAACCTTCGGCTCATAAGCTTGAATTGCTTGGTTAGGATATCACGCTCTTGTGGAGGTCTAGTTTGGGCTTCACATTGGTAAATAAAAAGTCTAACAATGTAGAACAGTCCCGCAAACCAAGTAACAATAAAAATTATGTGTAGTGCTTTAAGGGTAAGTAGTGGCATGTCTCAAATTTACAAACGGTCACCTTAAGAGGTTCACATGGCCATATTTCTCATGCCTCTCAGCGAGGCATTTGTAGGAAATGTACCAAGTGTATACTCCATCTGCACATAAATAATCACCTCCTTGATATGTCCCATCCCAAACCTCATCCATGCTCTCTGTGTAAAACACTTGATTTCCCCATCTGTTGTACACCATCAACTTCAATAATTCTACGTTTTCGCTAACAGGAGCAAATGCATCATTTACTCCGTCATTATCAGGGGTGAATACGTTTGGCAAAAAGACGTTATCTGTGTAAATAGTTAGGTGCATAGTTGTTGTACTGTCGCAGCCATTTTCATTTTCAGTTGTGTAAATGAAATCTCCGCTTTCTGTATATGTCAAGCCATTCCAAGTAAATTCATTGCAAGCCTCGACTTCGACTTCAGCTGTGGTTTGGGCTGCAGGATAAATATACAAATCCAGCGAAACTATTGAATCGCAACCCACAGAATTCACGGTTTCAAAAGAATACACTCCAGTCTCAGTATACGTTTCCCCATTCCAAGTATACTGATCGCAAGCATCGATATAAGTGTATGATGCCGTTGGATTTACAATTTCCAAATCCAAATAAGCCAAGCTGTCGCAACCATTAGAATTCGTTGTAAAATAAGTGTAGACACCAGAAGAATAATAAGTCTCTCCATTCCATATGTATTCTTCGCAAGAAGTTGCATTATTGAATGATGAAGAATTGTAATTAACAACTAAGTCAAGAAAAGCAATTGAGTCACATCCAGCAGTATTTACTGTATTGTATTCGTAAAAACCTGAAGTGGTATAGTTCGTTCCGTTCCAAGAATAATTTTCACAAGCATTTACTGTGTTATACGATGTTGTAAACGCATTTATTGACAAGTCAAGAGTGGCTGTAGAATCACAACCACTTTCGTTAATAGTCATAAATTCATAGGTGCCTGATACATCATATGTTATTCCATTCCAAGTATATGGCTCGCATGTATACACTTCAGAATTCGAAAAAGAAGGTGTATTAATTATTAGATCTAACGTTGCTGTTGAATCGCAACCAACTGAGTTGAGTTCTGAATAATCATATAGCCCAGAAGAGGTATAGGTGGTACCATTCCAAGTATATTCATTACATGCTTCAACATCTGTTAATGACGTTGTTGGCAAAGTGATTTCAAGCTCTAAAGTAGCCACGCTATCACAGCCGTTTACATCCATAGAAATATATTGGTATGTGCCTGATTCATTATAGGTTTGGCCATTCCAAAAGTACTCGTTGCACTCAATGGCAGTATTTATAGAATAAGTTGCAAGGTGAACTACCAGGTCAAGGGTTGCTACTGAATCACATCCCATAGAATTTTCTGTAGTGTATGTATAAACTCCTGTTGAATTGTAGTTGACGTTATTCCAACTTACAGGATCACACGACACCACTGTAGTTAAAGAAGTTGTCACCTCTCCAAGCATTTCCACGAAAATTTCGTCAGTTTCAACTACCTGAGTTCCGTCACATATATCGTAAACTACTTCTGCAGTGTAGGTTGTACTCTGTGTTGGGCAAATCTCAACATTATCACCAGTTGCTACCTCCACCCCTTCCTCGTCGTACCAAGTAACTTCATAAACACTTGCACCACTTGGCGAAAACCTCCACGCTTCATTAGATGCAGACCAAGACCCAGTGTTTCTATTTGGTGGAACATATGCAATTGTCCCAGCAGGATTTTGGATTCCAATTACAGCATTTCCACTGTTCCAACTATTGCAACTTGGTTTATCTTCTATATAAACGTCTATGATATTTGTCGTCTCGTATAGAACGATTTGTTGGGTTGTGTATATACTGTTACACTGGTAGTGAGGTACGTTGTAAAAGCTAACTATGAAGGTTCTGCAAGGGTAATCCCCAAGTACTGCATATCTAATTTCTCCTCCTAAAGATGGGTCTATGTCGTGGTAAGCTCCATTTATTGAATTTTGGTATGGGACGCCGACAGCATTGGGCATTTGTTGGTCAAAAGCCCAAGCACAATCTCCACCAGCCAACCATAAGTCAAACGATAACACTCCGTTTGCCCCAACCACAATTTCATCATAGGTGTTTCCAAAAAAGCAAAAGTCAAATGGCAGGTCAATTGCTTCACTCCATATATCATCATCGCCAACAAAAGCAACAGTTCCCTGGTCATAGGGATATGGAGGGTTATTTGGGATGGAGATGATGTCGTATTGAGTAGTTTGACCTACTTGCTGGACATCAGCGCTCAAGGGAACGCACCCGTCAGTACAATCTACACTCAAATCTGGACCTAGGTCTATACTTGCACAACCTGTGAGTTGTGCAGATGTGTTTGGGCTAAGTAAGAGGAGTGATAGTAGTATAGAAAAATATTTGGCTTTAGTAATTCTCATTCTTAGTACTTTCATCTTTTACCTCTTTCTTGATTAGCATGTCATCCCAAGTAAATTCAAGGATTACAAAGAAAGAACAAACAACTAAAGGGAGTAAAATATGTACCATGCTAATAGGTTTTTAAGATTAAACATGGATTAGAAAGAGCTCTTGAGACAATCTTAAGGCATGAGATGTATATCATCTTTAAATAAGACGGCTAGAAAATTACAGGGTTGCTTTGTGGCTTCTTAAAGTTTTCCGTCGAGCCATCCTGAGGAGATTTGTGCTCCGTGCTTTTCGTAGAACTTTATCGCTGGCTCATTCCAGTCGAGCACTTGCCAAACCAAACCAGCTAGCCCCTCTGCCTCCACCTTTCGCTTGAGGTTACCAAAAAGCAAAGTCCCTATCCCCTGCCTTCTAAACTTCTCTTTCACAACAAAATCCTCCAAGTAAAGTAATTTACCCTTCCAAGTAGAATACCTTATAAAATAAAAAGCCAAACCAGCAATTTCACCATCAACTTCTGCTATAAGAAGCCAATAATAAGGGTGCGCACCAAAGCCGTCTTTCTCCAATTGTTCAACGGTAATCTCAACCTCATCTAAGGCATTTTCATAGTCGGCTAATTCTTTAATCATGTCGACCACTTCTGACAAATCCTCTTTTACTCCTTTTCTAATGGATATTATTCTATTTTCTTCTTTAGTCAGAGTGGTGTGCGTCATTTTAATTTATTTTGCCTTGAATTTAAGACTTAAAGAATTAACGCAATGTCTGATATTTTTTGAAGTGAAGCCCTCGCCTTCGAAGACATGACCTAGGTGACCGTCACAATTAGCACAGCATATTTCTACTCTAATCATCCCAATGGAAGTGTCTCTGTATCGTGTTACAGACCCTTCTATTTCTTCATCAAAAGACGGCCAACCACATCCCGAACTAAATTTTGAGTTCGACTTATAAAGCTCATTTCCGCATGCTCTACAGCAATATGTTCCTTCTTTATAATGTTCGTTATACTCACCAGAAAAAGGACGTTCAGTTCCCTTGTTTGCAATTACATATTTCTCCTCAGGACTTAGTTCCTCTAAATACTTTTTATCCACTTATTCTACAATAATTTATCGTTTAATTTATGTACTTCTATGATTGATTTCAACAGAGTATGTACCAAAAGTAAATTCTTCAGTTAAGATTATGCTCTGTGAGCCATTTAATAAAATAGGACGAACGAAACTTAAGGCACATCTCTTGCTACGGCAATACTTTCGCTATGACCATCTGTTGTGAACTGGCTTGAGGTTGGATTTGGATGAATTACTTAATTACAAGCTTTGAAGTAAACTCTTCACAAACGACTATATAAACTCCAGATTCTAGATCTAATTTAATTAAAGTAGAATTTTGAATTTTATTAATATTAGCAACTACTCTACCACTTAAATCGTAAATCTGGAGAGCTTGAGAACCTAATGAAGAATCCCATGAGAATGTCGTTTGATTAGTTGCAGGATTTGGATAAATAGTCAATGTTTCTATAGACTGATCTTCAACATTTGATGAGCAATCTATTAACCCATTTAGGTTGTATTGTGAAACATAATCCCAAATCACTTGTGACGCATCTATATCCTGATTTGACCAGTAAGAACCTGGCCAAGAATGACCACCATTTATTACCTTGTAGTGTTCTATTGATATACAATTATCTCCTCCATCCCACTGCTGTAATTCAACTGTTGAACCATCAGAAGAATCAAGGTCAGGCATAGGTGTAATTGTGGGTTCTAAAGATGCGTTCACAGAGCTTGCTAAAAATTCATTTAAGCTATTGTAACCCAAAAAATACAATACACCTTCATATGTTATTCCCTCGTAGAAATCATCTGTACCATTTATTGTAATTGTCGGCATAGGATGAGTGTAATTACACTCATCATGAGTTTCGACGTACATGGATCTAGCAACTACTCCAACAGCAGCAATTTTTTCACTGAGCCTACATGAAAGGTCAAACGAAAATCCACCACCATTTGAAAATCCACATGCATACACCCTTTCAATATCAACGCTATGGTTTGCTACCATCTCATCGATTAATTCACTTACAAACCCAATGTCATCGTGAGGGTTTTCAAACGTGTAAGGTAGTGTTCCTGAATTTACCAGGCTCCAAACCGTTGAATTTCCGTCATTTGGGTCTGGTAATGCTTGAGGATAAACCACAATAAAATTTTCCTGCTCTGCCAACTCCGTAGAGAATAGATATGTTTGATCCTCCATCGTTCCAGCACCCCCATGAAAAGTTATCATCAACGGATACTGCTGAGACTCATCATAACTCGACGGAAGGTAGTATAAGTATTCCCTAGTCTCTCCGGCATGCTGGAGTGTAGCAGCGGTTTGGGCTAGAATGGAAGATGAAAAGGTTAAGAATATAAGGAGTAAAATATGTGGTTGCATATTATAAAGATAATTCAATACATTAGATATTCCACTAAATCTTCACCACCTTAAAATATTTCTCAATAGAATTGTTGAAGCACCTCACATAGTAGATTCCAGGGACAAATTCGTTGAAGTATAAAGTATTTGAGCCATATGAACCACCTAAAATAGAACCTGTATCAATCAGCCTTCCCCAGTTGTCATAAACGACAACATTAATCTCATCGAGGGGCTCTGCTAATGAGCTGAATTCGATATTGATTTGATCACTTGTAGGGTTAGGGTAGAGCTTGATTACATAGGTTGTGAGGTTTTGGTTGAGGTCATCGAGGACATTTGTTACATCTATTGGGACAGTAGTTTCGAATACACAGGCGTCTGATGCATCCATTACGATAACGTTGTAGGTCCCGACTGCTAGGTTGTAAAACTCGTTATTTTCTATGAAATTTTGGCCTCCATCAATGCTATATAAATATGGGGGATTTCCAGATATTGGATTAAATATGATTGCTCCATCAGCAACAACTGCTGAAGTGACATGAGTAACATCAATATCTACGGATGTAAGAGTACAATATTCAATAGTTACTAATTCCTCATAGAGGCAAATGTTATCATCACTCTTTACAACAACCTCGTATTCACCAGGTTCTAGGTTTTCGAAGGTGTTGTTGTTTGAGAAAGAATCACCTCCATTAATACTATACTGATATGGGCTAATACCTGCATATGCATAAATGGCAATTGATCCATCGTTGTCGATAGAATGTGTAACATTAATATCTGCCGAAATGCTACACCCTCCTCCTGAAGGACAGATGAGTTCTTGAGCTTCATAACCAAAGTCACCATCGTTGTCGACAATGATGTAACCTGAAGAGTTTAGGACAAAGAAATTACCCCAACCGCCAGCACAGCAGATTCCATCCCCCCACGAATCGTAGACGTACAAAGTATAGCAAGCGTCGTAGTCAATACAAATGTGTTCGGTAAACACATCTGTGCTGTTATTTACATCTCCTTCAGCAATTGTATTTCCCCATTGGTCGAACACAGCCCAAGTTGTTTCGGAAGGCCAATCATCAGGTGTAATAATAAGAGTGATCTCTTCAAATGATGATTCCTCATCTTCATCAATTGTCGCAGATGAAATATTATTCATCACTTCTCCATCCTGTACTCCGTTGACGCTGATAAGGTTTACTGAAATCTCGTTATCTGATTCTTGAAGGGTGTTGGGGAAGGATACAAGTACCATTTCTTGATTTTGAAATGAAATGTCTACTTCCTCATTGAAAGTGCCAACGCTTTCACCATTTACAAAGACTTCAAACTCAACAGAATTGATTGTTTCATCGCCGTGGTTGGTGAATAGGATGTTGGTTTGGACTTCATTATCACAAAGAACATTGAGCTGACTCAAATGCACCTCTGCGTCTAAAGAGTGATTCTTAGAAAGCACATAGACAAGAGTGTCATTGTTCCCATATTCATCATCTTCATCAGTTACGATTCCTGTTAAAGTGTAATCGCCGATTAGAGAGAAATCTTGGGGTAGAGTAAATTCAAAATCTGCGCTTGAGAATGGCTCTATGGTTTCTTCTACTGTCAGGGTTTCAATGAGTTGATCATTGACTAGTAGAGCAAGCTCGAAGTCAGACATATCGTTGAGGCCTGTGTTGGCAATATTTGCGACAACTATTTCGCTACTGCCTAGTTCTGCTGAGGGTGTTGGGCTAACGAATTCTGCAAAGTCCAAATCATTATCCGCCTTTATGTCAGACCAAAAAGACACCCAAGGCCTTGCTTGCTTAATTACCAATAGATCTTCAGCAGTCACCTTGTACTCAATATCCATCCCAAACCCTTCAATGCCTTCGACATCGTATAGGATGGCGAATTCATCATGGATGGTAGAGAGATAATCTCTCATTTGGTCTATATAGATTTGGTCCATTACCATTTCACCCTGCTCGACAAGATTTGATAGGTTCAAAACAAGATATCCAGACCCCTCTTCCGGGTCTTCGAAAAGAAGAATCTCTTCTGGAACTGAATTTGGATCTGGATTTGTAATTAACGACTCACCTACCTGTGTGTTGAGGTAGAACGTGTTTTGGGTTCCATAAATAGGGTCGATACTAATTCCTACGCCGTTAGATTTTTCTTCTTCGAAATTGGGGTGACATAAAATCCCCATGGCCGCCATAAGATGGTCGACACGATAGAAGTCTCTCTCTTCGTAAGCCCTGAAATTCCACATACTAGCATATACCTGCTTAATTGACTTGGAGATGTGCCCTTCGTCGAGGTGTTGGGTTCGTGATGTGTAGAGACCTGCGCCACTGAAGCCTGGAAGGTCCTCGTTGTTAGTGCTGGACCTGCATCTTACAGCTGTTCCTGGAGGGAAATCCTCATGCATAGCTTGTAAATCATCCAACATCCATTGAGGCATGGGCGCGTCCTTGATGTCTTCTCTGAAATCTTCTAGACGTTGGATGCGGAAGTTGATATCGTTTTGGAATGCAGGGTTTTCTATCATGACTTGGGCTTCTAGATAGAAATTATTGAACTGCATAAACTCGTCGTAATAGTAGAATGGTATGCCAAACCCGTCGGGGATAGTTCCATCTGGCATGCCAAACGACCTCATCGTCGCCACGTTTGTGCACTTCGCTCCAAATGCTGATGACATATCGAATTCAATGAAGTCTAGAGGTAGGATTTGGGTTATGCTAAGATCGCGTTCTGGAATTTGCTCCTCTGTGGGTCTAATCGCATCATACCACTCGTTTACCTCGTCTAATGTCGCTTCGTGAATCTCAAAATGGTCGTTCTCCACTTTGTAATGAACGTAGTTGTTTAGTAGGCTCGCTATAGAATCTACTGACAATGGGTCTGCTATATAAGCATTTGGGATATTGTCCTGAATCGCTCTAAGATTAACGTGTGAGAGAGGGGTTTGGACTACGGAAGTAATAATACCTCCAACTCTTGGGAGAGAATTTGGCAACACATCATATAAAACAATATCTCTTGAACCAGGAGTTTCATCAAGTGACATATGCTTAAAGTATCCATAACCTTCAGCCTCGTGAAAAGGAATGTAATCTATGTCGGCAAAAACATCAGATTCTAATACAACATCAAACGTAGATTCCTCAAACTGATCAGAATATTGTGAAAGATGAGTGTTTTCATAAGACGCACCAATAAAGTGGTTCATGTTATTCTGCAAGAATGGCATACTTGCAATAAGAAGCTCATATGTTCTTTGAGTATCCTCAAAATTATATGCATTACCAACGGAGAAATTAAATGAATAGCTTCCTATTAAACCGTTATCATTAATCACGTTTGGGTTGAAAACAATCTCTCCTTTACCCGGCCCAACCCCTTCTGCATTAATAGCAGAGAAAAATTGCGCGTGTATCGTATGAGTATTGCTATTGATGAAGTACACCTTGGGCTCTGGCGTATCTCTATCTAGAATACCAAACTTCACATACAATTGGTCATCTAGAAATGGAGCCCATGAAACATTGTTAATGGTAGCTAGTTCCATAAATGTTTCAGCATCTGGAATAGAGGTAGCTCCATCGATAAATGGAATAGATTCTGCATGGTTTATCGGCGCATCCGTCGGCATGTTATTATACTCCGTTATATCGTCAATTCCATCGCCATCATAATCATCAGGATCCGATATGTCGTGCTCAGTTATAGTATATGCATCTATTGGATAAGCTCCAGAGGGCTCTGAAATAACCATGGTTCCATTCACTCCCATAGTCATTGATGTAGCCCATTCGAAAGTAGGGCTATGCTGAGCATGTAGGATATAGTATTTATCAGCTTCAGCTTGAATTGACAGCTGAACTTGACCGTTGCCGTTTACTGAATAATTATCAATAGGAACTTCTACTTGAGCGTTTGTTGTATTAAAACAAAAAAGTAGCGCGACAAACAAGAATGGTAATCTATAAACCATATGAAAACGTGTGAATCAGACAAGAAAGTTACCCCATTATTCAACACATTCAAAAGACGAGTGTAGTAAAGTCAATTTGGTTGAGTTACCAGAAACTACTATCTGATAAATTCGGTCGTATATATCTAAGCTGATGTCCTCCCCTTCTTCGCCAATTAGAAAACCTGCCAAATATCCAGTTGTATTGCTGTGTCCTACTACAAGTGCATTTTGTTGATTATCTAGTAAGGTGTGGGCTAGAGTTCTGAGGTTTGAAGGGTCGTAAGTTTGAATTTCGAGGTCTTTTGCGTTTGCAGTTGGGTGTGCTGTGGATAGTGTTCTGTTGTAATCAGTGCTGTAAATGGCTTCGAGTTGAACGTCACTTAGAAAGTTGCTTAGTGCATGTGAACGTTGCTCACCGCATAATGATAGTGGGAGATCCGATTGGTTTGGAGAACTGTGATTCTTTTCAGAGTGTCTGACAAGGTATATGGTGAAGAAAGCGTCGGATTGGGCATAAATGGTGGAGGTTGTGCCTAAAATAGCGATGCATATAATTAAGTAACTCTTAATCATTTTAAGGAGTTATATTGGATACGGCAAGAGTACAAGATGGCTAAAACGCTTAAAAATCTTCTATGCATATGACTAAGTTTAATTGCTTTTAACTTATGTAGTTTTAATTTATCTATTTCGTATTTGCTAAAATGGAGGGTTATCAAGCTCATCTATATCTAATTCTTTTAAAATTTCTTTCATAGATGTATTTGTGAATTCATCCGGCTCCAAATTTTCTGAATTATTTTCTAATTCTGAATTATTTTCTTTATTCCATTTCTTAACCCAATCATCCTTTTTTTCTTTACTCCAAAACTCATCTGGGCTCTCACCAAAACCAAGGTCATCAAACTTGCCAGAAGAACTTATATAGTATTCTATGTTAAAGTTTAAATCTGTAAAAGGAACAACATTATGACCAGCTATTTTCATGAACTTCATTATTAAGTAATTTCTATCATGAATTGAGTTAGTGTAAAATCTAAAGTAATGATTAGAATGTTCTTTAAAAGACCAACCATTTTCAAACAATATTTCTAGATATAATAACTCATATGATTTATTTTCAAGGTAGTCTAAAAGCTGATCTGTGCCTGAAAACTTTTTTCTCATTCGTCTAATTGGATGAACGGTTTTAGCTCTTTGCCTTACTCCATTATTTATTCTATAATTAATCTTGTAAGTTTTAATTCTGAAGCTTTTTAGATGTAATAGTAGCCATAATTTTTGCTTAGCATTAGCAATCCCCAAAACAAAACTTTTTTGGTTTGATAATAGTTTTAAAGATTCAATTAGTCTGAACATAAATTAAATATAAATAGGCTTATTAATCCTTGCTATTCTGCTCCCCTGATATTTTTTGCTTATGAGTTACCCCCTCAAGGGTGATGACAAAAGGCCAATTACTATATGAATTTAAGAAATTATTTTTTCGAAGACAGTAATTTATAGAAGAAATAAACGTACTAAGTTTATCCGTTAGTTAACCACATGCAAAAAAAATGACCTTCAAAGTAGACAACACAGAACTTGATAAGAACAATGACGAATTCAACTATGCCGCTGAATTTGTTCGACATACTGACAAGCTTGTTTACTTGACAGGAAAGGCAGGAACAGGTAAGACAACATTTCTAAAGTATATCAAAGACACTACCGATAAAAACACGGTAATTGTCGCACCAACAGGAGTTGCCGCAATCAACGCAGGTGGTGTAACGATTCACTCTTTTTTTCAGATTCCTTACGGACCGTTTGTCCCTGACGATTCAAGGTTAAGGACAAATATGACAGAAAGTGAAAACAACGAAACCATTTATGATACTTTCCGGTATAGAGAAGACAAAAGAAAGATTATTCAAAACCTTGAACTCTTAATCATTGATGAAATTTCAATGGTACGAGCGGATATGCTTGATGTAATCGACCGTATTCTAAGAGTTTTTAGACGTAAACCATATTTACCTTTTGGTGGAGTTCAAGTAATATTAATTGGTGACACTTTCCAAATTCCACCCATAGCTGATAATGATCAATGGGCAATTTTGTCCCAATTTTATAAGACACCTTTTTTTTTCAGCTCAAAAGTGATTGAGCAAAACAAACCGATTTACATTGAACTAAAAAAAATATACCGACAAAATGAGCAGGAATTTATCGACCTACTCAATCGTGTTAGGGTAAATCAAGTTAGTCAAACTGACTTTAGTACTCTCAATTCAAAATATAATCCTACATTTTCAGGCAATGGTAGCGACTATATCATTTTGGCGACTCACAACAAAATCGTTAATGAAACCAATCTAACTAAGCTAAACCAACTTGAGACATCGCTTTTCACATTTGAAGCAAATGTCACAGGAGAATTCCCAGACAGACTCAAACCAACAGACCATTTTTTGAAGCTGAAAATTGGTGCTCAAATAATGTTTATCAAAAACGATACAGGAGAGTACAAACGATACTTCAACGGGAAAATTGGTAAAGTAAAAGAGCTTGAAGAAAACTCAATAACAGTTGTATTCGATGACGAATCGGAAGTTGAAGTAGAACGTGCCGTTTGGAATAATATCCGATATACTTACAACAAGAAAAAAAAGAAAGTTGAAGTAGAAATCATAGGCACTTTTGAGCAATTTCCAATTCGTTTGGCATGGGCAATAACCGTTCATAAAAGTCAAGGATTAACCTTTGAAAAAGTTATTGCAGACTTAGGTAGCGCCTTTGCACCCGGACAGGTTTATGTTGCATTAAGCCGATGTACTTCATTTAGCGGATTACAGCTCAAAACTCAGCTTAACCAATATGCTATTAAGACTGACCCAGAAGTTTTAGAGTTCGCCCGAAATGAAACACCAGGAACTTTGATTACGGAACAACTGAATACAGGTAAAGCTGATTTTTATTACAAGAAAGCAAGAGAGCAATTTGTTAAAGGAAATATCAAATCGTCTTTTAATATTTTTAAACGGGCATTAAAGTTCCGCAATGACATTGACACTGAGAACTTTGAGCGTTATGTAGTTACTCAGAGTGCCCGATTAGTGAGTTTTCGTGAGAGGTTTAAGATTTCACTCAAAGAGCTAGGTCAGCTAAAAGTAGATTTTGAAGAAACTCAAGAAAATATTGAAAGTCTAACAAAAGAGAATTCACACAAAGCAAAGAAAATACAAGAACAGAACTCTTCGATTGAACTACTCTTAAATAAAACGAGAGATTTTGAAACCAAAAACAAACAGCTTGAAAAGAAATTGAAGAACTTAGAAATCAAGCTATCCGACTCGCAAAAACAATCGAATCAACTAAAAGCAAAGTTAAAAAAATCGGAAACTGAAATAACTGATAAAAAGAGAAAGATTAAAGCAAATAAATCTGAAATAGAACGACTTAAAAACTTAAAATGGTACGACAAACTATTTGGCAAGAAATAAAATGCGAGTGCCTAATATTGTATACAAGCAAAAGCGGGGTTTGTGCTAATTTGAAACATAAAATCATAAATCAAAGATCGGTGCTATCTGACAGTTTAGTAGGTTAAAATCCGCTACTGCTCATACACGAGACAGTTGACAAGATGTTTTGGACCCCACAAGACAGAAGCCGAACACCCTTAACTCCGAATTGGTCTAGTAGGCTTTACAAATTTTAAAATTCGATGAGCAAGTAGAATGGCAGTGTAGTTAAGACTGCCATCTCAGGAAATACAATTACTTTTTATATAATCGGATTCCTCCGTCAATCCCAACTTTCCCGTTCCAGTCAGAAACACCGGAACAATTTGGGTTGTTTAGTCCTGAGATCAATATCGCATCTCCGTCCAAACGCCACTTTCCTTTCGTCATGCAACTGTAATTCGTGGACGTAATACTCGAAGCTTGGTAAAATGAAACATTTCCACCTTCGTAAAAGTTAGCGTAATAAAAGCCCGCGGAATACTTGCCGCTTGGTCCAGAAGGACCACAAGAACTAAAGAAAAATACGGTGAAGGAAAGAACGATAAGAAGTGAAAAACGATTCATGAGTGTTTAATTTTTAGTAAACATACAATATATGTATAATTTTAACAGCCAAACTCAATTCTTATGTCACAATTAGTTCTGCAAAGAAAATATTCTATTAGGCAAATGCAGCTCTTGGTAGCTTTTGGCCTAGTTGTATTAGTGCATGGTGAAAATTCATGTCAGGATGACACCCCCCTTAAGAAAATGAACAAAAAAGAACTGCTTCAAGAGGTGTTGACGATTACATTAGACCGCGATAAATTTGAAATGAATTTAGTTGCAACTAAGGCTGAATTGAGACGAGCAAAAGCAGATTTTAATGCACAAACCAAAATTTTTAAGGATTCACTTGAGTTGATGCGAGACAAGCTAACCTACTGTCAAAAATCTTTGACAAAGAAGGAACAAGATCTGGTCTCAGCGAATAAGATTTTAGAAGACACCTCATCACCTCGTCTGGCTGAAAAAGTTCAATCATTGCGAGATTCATGGGCCAACATGTGCGTGTTCGAGAGGGTGCGCACTCTTTGCAATAAGGAAGAAAGAGACTGGTACACCGTGATGTTAAGCGAAATAACTCCTCCCGATGAAGTTATTTCTCGTTGCACCAATAATTTTATTCCTTACAGCTCCTTTAGCTGCGCGAACCCATCATTTTCAGGTGTTTATACGATTAATGATGATTGGTACGTTGCGTTTTGGGATTGGGCTGGAGACTTCGAATCTACGGCTTTTACAAGCATGACCTTGTTTTCAGAATCGATAGATACCTATCCGAAAACATTCGTTATCAAATCCCATGAAGAGATATATGTCTCTTCAAACTGTGAATTTTTCGTGAGTCGATCAAACGAAAATCCTTGTATGTCCCCCGGGTTAGTCTATGATTTTTTCGTTTTTACAGAGTCTCATATTGGTAAGGTTGACATAGACGCTTCTTCAGATGATATCTACAGCAATGGAGGACTTCCTTATTCATTAAAGTCAAGTGATATGGAACTTAGAATAAGCTATGGAAACGCATCACTAGAACAATATGAAATAGAAGCTGGTGAGCGAAATGGAGAGAGAAAAACCATCTTCTCCTTAAGCAATGCCTACTCCTCTTGGGACGACGAAGAATCAGTTTGGGATGTAAGAACATTACGAGGTGGTCAACCTGCTTTACGGTTCCTTGTTCGCTACGACAGACTTATTGAAGTTTCCGAGAAAGAAAAAACGCTTTTGAAAAAAGCATGTAACGAATGGATGTCGGCTACAGAGGCTGGAGAGTTTGCCTTAGTTGAGGAGAGACACTTGTTTTGCGATGAGATAATGAATCCCGAAAGACGGTCAGGCCTGGCAGAAGTTAATGAGGAAATCAGTAAGGAAACGCAGTCCTTAATTCTAGCAGTTCAAGAACTAGACTTAGAAATTCTGGATTTATCGTTCAACTCAATGAAAACGGATAGTGTCGAATGGCCAGGTGCCAGTAATAGCTGTGAGATAAAGTTGGTTACAATCAATATGGAATTTTTGGAGAAGAATGGCAAAGAACCAAATCGGAATCGATTTACCGAACTTGAATTTCTCTGGTCTGAAGGGTCACTTTTTCTTCTTAACGGAGGCTGATTTCAATTATAAGCTTATCGGGTAAATAGTTTAATAGGGGTGTTGTCTTAGTTGCTGTTTCTACGAAAAAAGAACCTTGACATTCAATTAAACGAAGCCGGCAGGATATTATTCCTTCACTCAGTGCGCGTACCCGTCGAGAGAGATGACGAACGTGGGGATGTTACCGCTAGACCCGGTGTCAACAAAGCGAGAGAGACTAAGGGACTCTCGCATCCACTCGTGCTCGGGTTCAAAAGTCAACTTGGTTTGGCCATCCCAAGGATCGCTGAGTAGACCTTCATATTGCATAATGTCGTATGGATAGAATTGTTCAAGGTAGTCCGCGAAGATGTGAGTCAACCACATGCGGTACATACGAAGCGCTTGACCCTCGGAGCAGGAGAAAATCATGTCGATATCCCAATGCTCCACCCCCTCTTGAATGTCATTTCCTTTGCACGAAAGGTACCCGCCGGAATAGACTTTGTTGTCGTGGTAGGTGGGATACAGGGACTGCGCGTACCCTTCAAATCGGAGGTTTTCGCTTTCCTCCCCAAAAAACGGAGGCACCTTGTTAGGGAAAATGAAAGCGTCAAACAAGACTCCTGAAACCTTTACTCCTTCATGGTTGGTCCAGGTGACTTCGACCCATTGGCCGTCCATGCCTGCGATTTGTGCTGTTTCGCGTCGGGTTTGACTGACATCCACGGCGTCCCCAAACGGAATCGCCGCGACAATCTTCGATCGGTCCATCACATCTCGCAGATTTAAATGAGGGTAGGCCAGAACATAGTGGGTTTGGGCCTGAAGGCTGACGACTGCAAAGCCGGTCACGGCGAGCATCGCCAATCGAGGTAGTAAGTTGATCATCGAAGGTCAGTTTAAATAGTCGACTACAGTAAGAGTTCAATGGCATTTGTGGAGCCGGGGGGAGTCGAACCCCCGTCCAAACAAGGGAGAAGGGTGGTTTCTACATGTTTAGTCTAGTTTTAGTTTTCGACTTAAATTGAGAAATAGACACAAAAATTTAAGCTTAGTTCCTTAGAGTTTCGCGCTAGGAGAAGAACGCTCCCTTAACTAGTCCCATTTACCTGATACCCCATGATATCACGGAAGGGTCCGTACGTGATATCGGGATAGCTCGTTCTGCCCTCTGAGGGCTAGAATTAGGCGTAATCAACTGAGTCGATTAGGCTGCGAGCGCGTAGGAATTGTTGTCATTTCTGACTTTAGAAATTCGAGATTATCGAGCTGAACAACTAAGAGCTCGACATGCTTACACACTTAACCATCTTGCTGTCAAATCCAAGATCGGCCCCAAAAACAAAGAACATCGTAAAAATGAATGCAAAGGTAGGGTGATTGAGTAAATTGCAACTATGAAAATTGGACTACTTAGAGAGGGCAAGGTTCCGCCGGATGAAAGAGTGGCACTAACACCAGAGCAGTGTTTGGAGTTTCGAAACCGCTGGCCTGATGTTGAACTTGTAGTCCAAACCTCAGATGTACGAAGGATAAAAGACTCAGAATACATCGAATACGGGATTGACGTTGTCCATGACGTAAGCGACTGTGACATATTAATTGGAGTAAAGGAAGTAAATATCAATGATCTAGTACCCGGTAAGACCTTCCTTTTCTTTTCGCACACATACAAGCAGCAACCCTATAATGCGCAGCTCTTAGCAGCAATCCTCGAGAAAAAGGTCAGTCTTATAGATTACGAGATGCTAAAGGGAGCAGATGGTAGGAGGATAATAGGGTTTGGGCGTTGGGCTGGTATTGTTGGAGCATACAACGGGCTAAGGGCTTGGGGACTAAGAGAGAAGTGTTTCGAGCTCCCCAGAGCAATCGAATGCACGGACCTAGCCGAAATGATAGAAGCAGCTAGTGCTGTGGCATTTCCAGAAGGAATGAAGATTGCGCTGACTGGATTTGGTCGTGTTGGAAAAGGAGCTGCGGAACTATTAGATACTGTTGGAGTACGCCAAGTAGATAAAGTAAAATTCCTTAGTGAGGAATTTGAAGGCGGAGCGGTTTATGCTCATTTAGGCTTAAGTGATTACAACGAAAGAAAGGATGGAGCTAACTTTAATAGAGAGGACTTCAAAAAGGATCCATCTAGTTACAAATCAAGCTTTTTGAAATATGCCAAAGCAGCAGACATGTTTATCGCAGGGCATTACTACGCAGAGGGCTCGCCTTATATCATTACTAGAGATGATTTTAAGGATCATGAGCTAAGAATAAAGGTAGTGGCTGATGTAAGCTGTGATATTGATGGACCTATAGCATGTACAATCAGACCTTCAACTGTAGCAGACCCACTTTACGGGTACAATCCACAAAAAGATGAGCAATGCGCTTTCGATGCTCCTGGTAGCATTACTGTTATGGCAGTAGACAACCTGCCTTGTGAGTTGCCAAGGGATGCGTCTAATGGGTTTGGTATAGAGATGATGAAGCACGTAATTCCCCTGCTCATAGAAGGTGATAAAGACGGTATCTTAAAGGGCGCTAGAGAGACTGATTTAAATGGCAATCTTACAGAGAAGTATTCGTATTTGAAGAAATATGTTGAAGGAGGTGCTACTGAGCTACAAACGCATAAGTAAGAGTGCCGGTTTGGCGTCTCGGAGCGTCTGAAGAAGGTATAAATCTAGAGCTTTCAGCAGATTTAAGTGCTGCTTCAGCAAAGCACGAATGTGGGTCGACTCCACTAACAAGGTCTGCTCTCACGATTTTACCATCGTCATCTACAACTATGCTTACAATGATATCTGCCTTACCCTTGCACTGATATCCAGGAACGTCTAGATGCTGAGGGCTGCGATTTTCAAGGTCAAATTTTACCGTCACCCTCCCCTCATACTGCTTATCCCAATCATCCATAGTATCTACCATTGAGTCATCACCCTCATCAGGCAAACCCACGGTATCAAACTCCTTTTCTTCTTGAGAGAGTCTGTCCATCTCGCTAGACTCAAGATCAGCAAGTTCTTTTACTACAGCCCTGTCAATGGCCTCTTGTTCTGCCTTTGAAATTCCCGTTGACCTCTGTTCTGTCGAGCTTTCTTTAGACACATCAGATCTGAGGTTAGAGATTCGTTCGTTTATCCTTTGTTGAATAGGGTCTACGGGCAGTTCGAACTCCTCCTGTTCTTCCAAATCCTCTAGGTTGAAAAGTTCAATTGCAGCAAATTGCTCAGAAGCAGAAGCCTCGTCCATAACCGAGATTTGGGTGAGCGTAAAGAGCGCCACCGCGTGAACGGCAAGAGTAATAATTACTGCGTTCTGTATACCCTGAGTCATGGTGAGGGATTAATCGTGAACCACAGCAGTTTCTCTGTTGAAAATAGAAGCAGTTATACTTCTGTTGTTTCTAAAGTAAAACGTACCAGTCTTCATGAGAACCTTCTTGTAGCGAACAACTTTGTCGCCCTCGCGAGAGGTGAATTCGATAACTGTACCGTTTGGGATCTCGTATGAATACTCATGGAATCCTTTGGGATGCTCTTCGTCCTTTTTGTTTAGGATCGGTGTGCCAGCATTGCGCTCATATTCACCACGGTATACTGTGTTTCGGACTTGTGAAACTTCGTAGCCGCCAGAGTTTGCATCAATACGACGCTGATCCATTTGGACCTTGTTTCTTATGGTTTGAGCGTTTAAAAGCGACTGAGTATATTCAATTTCATCTTGGTGCTCAGCGGCGCGTCCCTCGTACATCTGTTGAGGCAACTTCTGAATTTGAGGCGACTTCTGAATTTTCTTGTTTAGGACCTGCATTTTTTGCTTTTGGCTTGTAATCTGCTCAGCGTAATAAGCACGCGTGTTTTGAGCTGTATTCTTGTAGGAATCGATGAATTCCTGGTGCGATCTACGTGCATCGACTACATCCATAACATTGCCCCTTGATTTGGCCTCCTCTTCTCTCTGTTGGCTCCTAATTTTACCATCTTGTTTCCTCTGCTCAATTTCCGCTGCTCTAGCCTGGTTTTCAGACTTCAATGCCTCGCGGAAGAAGTGGTCAGCATCATCAGAGGTGTTGTTTGCACTCTTGGAAAGCAATTCAGCTCTTTTGGCCTGCTCCTCTTTCTCCTTTCTGCGCTTCTCAGCATCCGCAGCAGCATCACCCTGTACAGCCTGGCGTCTTGCATCTATATCTGCTTGCTCTTGGGCTTTTCTATCATCGCTATTGTCCAGTTCAACCTCCCTTTCTCTTGGCACAAATTCATCGTCTTCCTCAGTGTTTTCTTCAGTATCATCCTTAATCGTTTGTTCTGGATTTTGTAATCCACGGCGTCTTTCCTCAGCCTCTTCCTTACGCTTCCTTGCTTCTTCTTCACGGGCCAAACGCTCAGCCTCCTTTAGTGCCTTATCTGCCTCTTCCTCAGCTTTTTTCACATCTTCTTCAGCCTTCCTCTCAGCAGCTTTTGCTTCAATATTATCTAACTCTTCCCTACACTTATCCCTATTCTCAATAGCTTCCTCTTCATCTGGAATTAGCTCTAAGGCTTGATTAAAATGCCCAAGAGCCTCTTGCCACTTCTTTTTCTTCGTAGCATTTTCCCCAGCCTTCATTGCAACGTCAAAGGCCCTTTTGTTTTTTTCCCTATTCTCATCAATCGAAGCTAATCTATTAATTTCATTCTCCACACGCATCTTCATCCTATCAGTATGATCCGTGTTAAAAGTAAATCTCTTAGAGTCTGGGTCGTAAGTACCGATTCCCATTGGGGTATCGAGGATGCTTATATCAAATCCATCGATATACTTGAAAAGGTTCATATCTAAATCAAACCCAAACCCATCTACACTCTCATCATCAGGGGTATGAGTAACATCAAGTACTACTTTCTTCGCAATGAAACCTTCTCTTTCATATGCGAATGTGTAGCTAAAGCCTAGTGGCAGCTCGTATTCATAGCTGGCATTTTTATCAACCTCCTTTCTATCTATTTCTTCGTCGTCTTGGTATACGATAACAACAGATCCCGGTAGTTTTCTACCTGAATCGTCATCCCTCACAGTACCCGAAACGACAAGAAGGTTAGTTTGGGCTATTAGACTTCCTGCGGCCAAAAGAATAAATCCAGCAGAGGAAATCAATTTTCTTACAGATTGAGTATATTCCATATCTACTTTTACGGTGTATCTAAGAACAGAATTGTGCCTAGACTTGGTAAAAATACGCTTTTAAGCTTTTGGGAACACAAAAATTGGTGTCAGGGACGTGATATTATCGTCGTTGGAGCAGGTTTTGTAGGGCTTTCAGCGGCTCTAGAATCTAGGAGATGTTTCCCAGATGCGAGCATCACAATTGTGGAGCTGAGCCCGTTTAGTGGTGGCGGCAGTACCAAGAATGCTGGTTTTGTATGTTTTGGCTCCCCTTCAGAACTCTTAGACGACTGGAACACTTTGGGGCCAGAAAAAACTATTGAACTTGTTGCATCGAGGTACAATGGGATCAAAAATCTTAGGTCAAATTTTTCTGAAGAAGAAATTGGTTACGAGCCAACTGGGGCAATTGAATTGTTCACTGACGAAGTATGTGAGCTTAAGGAAAAGACTATAGAATTCTTACCAACAATTAACGGAGCTCTTGAGGAAGTTTTTGGATCAAAACCTTTCGAAGTAAAGAGTTATAAAAATGGAGTCTTGGGTGCAAACGATGTAATTTCAAGCCCTATGGAGGGAATTCTAGACACTTCCAAGCTTTACAGAGCAACTTTGAGCAAGGCACTTTACGAAGGTATTGACATCATAAATGGATGTAAAATCCAAAATATAGAAAGGGACGGCGAGGGATTTAGGCTGGATTTTGATTTTGGGTTCTTTGAAGCAAAAGAGGTGATGATTGCAGCAAACGCATTTGCTAAGGATTTGATACCAAATCTTGATGTACAACCATCGGTAAATAGAGTTTTAGTGACTGAAGAAATCCCAGGCCTCAAATTCAATGGAAGCTGCCATTACGACAGAGGATATGTTTACTTGAGAAGGATAGGCAACAGAATGCTTATTGGTGGCGGTAGGCAATGGGGTGATGGGGATTCTAAAGAAGTTGAAAATAAGCTCAAATCCTTCCTCTATAAACATATCGAGGGCACATCAGATGCCCAGGTCGAATACAATTGGATAGGGCATCTTGGTGTCGGCGCATCAAGAGACCCCATTGTAAAAACTATAGAACCCGGACTTCACGTTGGCGTAAGAATGGGCGGAATGGGTGTAGCAATTGGCGGAATTATAGGACGCGAGCTTGGAGGGCTTCCGCAACTTTAGAAGCAACTCTCCTTCCATCCATTGCTGCGCTGAGTATTCCACCTGCATAACCTCCCCCCTCTCCACAGGGATAAAGGCCTCTTAAATCAGGATGCTCTAGAGATTCTGAATCTCTTGGAATTCTAACTGGACTGCTAGTCCTAGACTCAGGCGCAACAACAATTGCTTCCTTGTGTATGAATCCCTTCATCCTTCTGTCGAATTCAATAAAACCCTTGCGAAGAGATTCTGCTACAACCTTTGGTAGAACATCGTGGAGATTAACCCATGTCGTACCAGGATGATATGAGCAATCTGCTTGAGGACCACTGCTACCAGACTTTACTACGAAATCTGTAAGTCTCTGAGCTGGGGCTCTCTGTGTACTTCCAGCCGCCTTCCAGCAGGCCTTTTCAACTGCCATTTGGTATTCTAAAGCAGCTAGTGGGCCGCTATATCCCGCTTTAGCCCAAACCCCTTCATCAATCGTTACCACCATCCCAGAATTTGCATAAGGATTGTTGCGCTTCGATGGAGACCATCCATTGGTTACTACTTCCTCCTGAGCAGTAGCGCAAGGAGCAATTATACCTCCGGGGCACATGCAGAAGCTGTGGACTCCCCTGCCTTCGATTTGGCATACTAAGCTGTAAGATGCTGCAGGCAGGCGTTCCTCTTGCTCTATTATGCGTGATTCCCCGTGATATTGTCGAGCGTCAATAAATTCCTGCGGGTGTTCTACTCTGACACCAAGGGCGAATGGTTTGGCCTCAAGTTCAAGGCCTTTATCATTGATTAGATGGAAAATATCTCTTGCGCTATGACCTGTTGCAAGAATGATTTCTGAGCATTCTATTTCGTCGGATTCGCCGCTTTCAACATCCTCCAAAGTTGCACCTTGCACTTCACCTTCATCGATTTTGATGTCTGTTAGCTTTATGCCAAACCTAACCTCCCCTCCAGCGTTCTCTATTGATTCTCGCATCTTAGTGATGATAGCTGGCAACCTATTTGTCCCTATATGTGGGTGTGCATCTACTATGATATCTGGATCTGCTCCATGAGCCACAAGCCAAAGCAGAGCCTCCATAACGTGGCCTCTCTTTTTGGCCCTAGTGTAGAGCTTTCCATCTGAATACGTTCCTGCCCCTCCTTCTCCAAAACAGTAATTAGAATTGGGGTTGACTTCGTGATTCTTAGTCAATGCAGCCAAATCGCGCCTCCTTTCTCTCACTTTCTTACCCCTTTCCACAACTATGGGTTTTACTCCAGAGCGAATTAATTCGAGTGCAGCATAAAGACCAGCAGGTCCACTTCCAACAACAAGAGCGTGAGGTGCTTTTTCAGGGAGCTTAGGAAAAACTATATCGCTTATTTGAGGTTCGCTCTTATGCGCCTTGTTGCCTTCATTCCCTGCCTCAACGACAAGATGCATCAGAACGGGTTTCTTACGTGCGTCAATACTGCGTTTCAGCACATTAACCCAAGTAATACCGCCATTTGGGAGCCCCAACTTTGCTTCAACTTCAGCTATCAACTCGGTGGCAGATAGGGCTGTATCGGGTGTTGTTCGGATTTGGCCTTTAAAAACACCTAAATCGTTTTGCTCCATAATGCGAATATATCGTTTATCATTCTTTACATTCGTGGCGCGAATAATAACTAATGGCAGACGTAGAGAATAAGTTTCCATACAATCCCCTAAAATTCGATTATGAGGGAATGAGTCGTAAAGAGGTTTTAGACCTTTATGAGAAGTTGATGCTGCCTAGAATGGTAGAGGAGAAAATGCTGTCTCAGCTTAGGCAGGGAATGATTTCTAAGTGGTTTAGTGGGATTGGGCAAGAGGCAATTTCGGTTGGCGTGGCGGCTGCTATGCCAGAGGAGACTTGGATCCTACCAATGCATAGAAATTTGGGCATTTTCACAACGCGTGGAATTCCCCTAGATAGGTTATTCTCTCAGTTCAAGGGTAAAATGCACGGCTTTACAAAAGGACGAGATCGATCGTTTCACTTTGGGTCGAAGGAACACCACATCTGTGGAATGATTTCACACTTGGGCCCTCAACTCGGAATTGCAGATGGAATTGCCCTTGCAAATAAGCTCGAAGGCAATGGAAAATCTACCATGGTTTTCACAGGTGACGGAGGAGCTTCTGAGGGAGATTTTCACGAGGCTGTAAACGTAGCTGCGGTTTGGCAATTACCCGTGATCATTGGAATTGAAAATAACTCTTGGGGACTGTCTACTCCGTCGAGCGAACAGTTCAGATTTGAGAATTTTGTTGACAAGGCTGTGGGGTATGGAATCCCAAACGAAGACGCTATTATCGTTGATGGAAACGACGTCTTAGCTGTTTATAATACAGTGCGTAAATGTGTTGAATCTTTACACGAAAGATCAAGACCTATTATACTTGAATTCAAGACTTTCAGAATTAAAGGTCATGAGGAAGCTTCTGGCACTAAATACTACCCAGAAGGATTGATTGACAAGTGGGCAAAGGTGGATCCCGTTGAAAGATTTACTGCACACTTGAAGTCTGTCGGCGGACTTACGGAAGACGAGGAATCTCGCATTCGCTCTAAGCACAAACAAGCAATTTTAGATGGACTCAAAGTCAGCGAAGAGCTACCCACAATTGAGGCAGATTTAAGGGTTGAATTGGAGGACAGATTTGCTCCTGGAACACCTGAACCTCATGCACCTATTTCTGAGGGTCGTGAGCTAAGAATGATTGACGCAATTTCAGAAGGCCTTGGCATAAGTATGGAGAAGAACTCAACCATGGTATGCATGGGCCAAGACATAGGAGATTACGGTGGCGTTTTTAAAGTAACTGACGGTTTTGTCGAAAGATTTGGCCGAGAGAGGGTTCGAAATACTCCTCTTTGCGAAAGCGCCATCGTGGGTGCAGCCTTAGGACTAAGCATAAGTGGACGCAAGTCAATGATGGAGATGCAGTTTTCAGACTTCGTCACTTGTGGCTTCAATCAGATTGTAAATAACCTCGCTAAAATCCATTGGCGTTGGGGCCAAAACGCAGACGTAGTAGTACGTATGCCAACTGGTGGTGGCGTTGGCGCAGGACCATACCACTCTCAAAGCACTGAAGCTTGGTTCTTCCACGTTCCCGGCCTCAAAATAGCTTACCCTTCTACACCTGCAGATGCTAAAGGCCTCTTACGCATGGCTGTAGAAGACCCCAATCCAGTATTATTCTTCGAGCACAAATTCCTTTACAGAAGCCTTACAGGACTTGTCCCAGAGGAAGATTACACTATTGAGTTTGGAAAGGCGCGCGTTGTGCGAGAGGGCAATGACGCTACAATCATCACTTACGGATTAGGCGTAAAGTGGGCCGAAGCAGTACTCGATGCTAATCCCGAATTGAATGTAGAACTCATTGATCTGCGCACCCTTCTACCATGGGACGAAGAAGCTGTAATGGCTAGCGTTAGAAAAACTGGAAAGACCCTAGTACTACATGAGGACACTATGACTGGAGGAATTGGAGGAGAAATAAGTTCTAGGATACACGAGGTGTGCTTTGAGCATCTGGACGCACCTGTTGCCAGAACTGCAGGTCTTGACACAGCCTTCCCTTTTGCTGAAGATCTAGAGCGTCAATTCTTAGCAAACGATAGACTTGAGGGTGATTTGAAGAAGTTGTTGGAGTACTAATACCTCTTTCCCCTATTAGCCTTTCTTCTTGCGCCTCTACCCTGCATCTGCCTTGCGCCGCCGCCTTTAATTGCGTCTTCCACCATTTTGATGTCGCGACTCATCATCCCCTTCTCATCGAGGCGCTTGCAATCATTAATGAGCTTCTTAGCTTCAGGTAGGTTGCGTCTTGAGCTTGCAACAACAGCGAGGTTGAGTTTGGCCGCAGCCTCATCGTGCTTGTGCTTAAGACCCAAACTAATTGCCTGCTTAAGTAGTTTTTCAGCGTCATTCATGTTTTGCTCCATGGTGAGGCTGCCCATAAGGAAGTAATAATAACCTCTTTGCTTAGGCCAAAGCTGATTCACTCGCACCCTCCCAAGCCAAGTCTTAGCATCATCCATCTTTTGCTGGCGCAAGTAAACAAACGCCATCACAAGGCGCATACTCCTCAAACTCATCAGTACTAATAGTATAGTAAGAATCACCATTCCTATTCCAGCACCTGTATAACCTACAGAGAACAATTGAACTGTGTACGCACCGCTCGCTAGAGCTAATAAAATTTTGAAAAGACGAATCAACATAGTGGTTACCTTTGGGGCTTCAAAAGTACGGTATGAATTGGAAAGACCTCACCTCAATTAGCGATTTAAACGACGCTATTTCTTCTTCGGAAAACGGATTAGTTGTGTTATTTAAACACAGCACTCGTTGCTCTGTAAGCGGAATGGCACTGAAGATGCTAGAAATGGGTTGGGATAGCAGCCTTGAAAGCGTTGAAGCGTATTATTTGGATCTACTCAATCATAGAGATGTAAGCAATTCAATTGCAGAGCAACTCAGCATTGAACACCAAAGCCCTCAACTTTTAGTCCTGCATCAAGGCAAGGTGCTAGGAGTTAGTAACCACAGCGATATAAGTGCTGAAGAAGTAAAAAAGCACCTATGAGAAAACCCACGCTCATATGCGTGGTGGGGCCAACAGCAATTGGCAAAACCTCTCTAGGCATCAAACTCGCTAAAGAGTTGGGCTCCGAGATAATTAGTGCTGATTCGCGCCAAATCTACAAGGGCATGCCCATTGGAACTGCTGCTCCAACAGCTGAAGAACAAGCTGAGGCTAAGCACCACTTTGTGGAATTTCTCAATCCAGATCAACTGTACAGCGCAGGCGACTTTGAAAAGGATGTCTTAGAATTTTTAGATGGTTATTTCGAAGATCGTGATGTAGCAGTATTAGTTGGCGGATCAGGACTTTACGTAAAAGGTGTCGTTAAAGGATTTGACAACCTTCCAGCTGATTTGGAATTACGAAAGGAACTAAATTCTATACTGGAAAATGAAGGCCTAAAGGTTTTGCAAGCTGAACTTGCAGAATTAGACCCAGTACATTATGAAAAGATGGATTCTAATAATCCTCAAAGGGTAATTAGAGCAATTGAAGTTTGTCTTTGCTCTGGTAAGCCATTTTCAAAGCATCACAATGAAGTCGCTAAAGACAGGCCTTTTAATATAGTCCAAATTGGACTAGAAGCTCCCAGAGAAATCATAAACCAACGAATAGAAAAACGCACAGATCTAATGCTCGAATCTGGTTGGGTAGAAGAAACTCGCAAGCTATTGCCATATCGAGACCATAACTCCCTAAACACTGTAGGCTACAAGGAAATCATATCTCATTTGGACGGTGAAATGACACTTGAAGAAGCTAGAGAAAGGATAGTGATGAGTACCAGACAATTTGCCAAACGTCAGATGACTTGGTTTAAGAAGGATAAGAGCATTACATGGTTTGGGTTTGAGGAGGGAGAAAAGGCAATGGAGTTTGCAAAGAGTAAATTCGCCGAATGAACAACACATTTCTAAATCATTTTGACGAGCAAGTAGCGTCAGACCTAGAATTCGACATCGTAAGGGCGATGTTGGCAGAAAAATGTGTTCAACCATCTGCAAGAGATAGGGCGCATTCGCTACGTCCATTGCAGAATAGAAAGACTATCATAAAACTCCTTGAGGAAACTGAAGAATTAAAGAGGATAAGAACAGAAGGCAACCCTTTTCCTTCCATTGATTTTGAAGAGTTAGATAATGAGCTGAAAATACTTGAAGTCAAAGATTCTGTGCTGAGTGAAGAAGGGTTTGGGCGAATATCAAGAGCTTCTCACCTCACAAATTCTATTCTCAAAGGATTAAAAGAAACTGTAAACACTCCTCGTCTAAAATTGCTAGCTAAAAGTGTTTACTTCACAAAAGACATTGTGGATCCAATTGACAAGGTTTTTGATGCTAAAGGCCAAGTAAAAGACAATGCATCTGAAGAATTGAGCTATATCAGAGAGGACATGGTAAGTCTTAAAAGGTCTAGCAATAGAAATTTTTCTAAGGCGATGAAGGGACTTCTTGAAAAGGGGTGGCTAGCAGATATTAAAGAGGGGTTTGTAAATGAAAGAAGAGTTCTTGCTGTTGAAAGTACTTACAAGAGAAGAGTAAAGGGAAAAGTTTTAGGTTCGTCAAACACTGGAACCATTACGTTTATAGAGCCTTCGTCTGTCGTGAGCATCAACCACGAATTGGAGATTCTAAGAGACGACGAGCGCAAGGAGATTAGAAAAATATTGAGGGCTCTAACTCGAACAATTAGAGAGCATCTAGAGCTAGTAATTGCTTATAATGAATTTTTGGTGGAGCTGGACTTTATTTGGGCGAAAGCAAGTTTAGCGATAGAATTAGAATGCAACCTACCTGCCCTTCCAAAAAGTACAGGACTCAAGATGGTTAAGGCCTACCACCCATTGTTGGTTAAGGCAAATAGGGATTTAGGCTTAAAAACGCATCCTCAGAGTTTTGAGCTTAACAAGGATGGAAGATTGCTAGTTATCTCGGGGCCAAACGCAGGAGGTAAAAGCATAACGCTTAAAACTGTTGGGCTACTTCAAGTTATGCTACAATCTGGGCTTCTTGTTCCAGTGAATTCGGCTTCAGAGATGGGCTTGTTCGAAAGTATTCTTACTGATATCGGAGACAATCAGAGCATAGAGAATCAGCTAAGCACTTATAGCTACAGACTGGGTAGAATGAAGCATTTTCTCAAAGTAGCAGATAAGAAATCACTGTTGCTTTTGGACGAGTTTGGCACTGGGTCCGATCCTGAACTTGGTGGTGCACTAGCAGAAGTCTTTTTCGAAGAATTGTACGACAGGGGTGTTTATGGCGTAATTACAACTCATTACGCAAACATCAAATCAAGAGCAGCAGAGTTAAAGCAGGCAGTAAATGCTTCTATGCTTTTTGACAGAGAGAGCCTCTCACCTCTTTTTAATTTAGAAGTCGGCCAACCTGGATCTTCATTCACTTTCGAAGTAGCAAAGAACAATGGAATATCTGGTAAGTTGATTGCAAGAGCCAAAAAGAAAATGGATTCTCGCAAAGTCGAACTAGACGCACTGATTGGGGACCTTCAAAAAGAAAAAACACAGGTAGCCAAACTTGCGTCAAGGCAGCTTAGAGCAGAAGTTGATGCAGAAAAGGCAGCCATCAAAGCAGAGAAAGCAGCAAAGAAGAACCAAGAAAAAACTGACGCATTAAACAAGGCAATTGAAACTCATAACCTTGATGTAACCAGGGGAAAGAAGATGTCCAAGTTTATAGATAGCTACGACCAAAGTAAAAGCACAAAAATACTTATGTCTGAATTTATCAAATACATCGCTAAAGAGAGAGCTAGAATTGAAGCTGCTAAAAAGCGACCTCCTAAAAAGCAAAACGAAGCAACTCCTATCTCAACGCCTCAAACAAAAAAACGCCCAAACCACAAAGTAGAGGATATTAAAGTCGGTTCAATAGTTAGATTGCGCACTGGCAAAGAACGAGGAGAGGTACTTGGCCTTAAAGGCAAAAAAGCAACTGTACTCTTTGGAGAATTTAAAACGGTTGTAGCTCTAGACAAACTGAGCTTTATCAAGTAAGCTTATTCTACAATAAACTTCAGAGTTGATGAGCTATCATCTGAAGTTCTTACTGTCATGTAGTGCATACCCACATTCAAATCACTTACATCAATTGTAAATGTTTCTACTGCCGTTTCAGGGCTAATTGTCTTTACAATACGACCTGATTCATCGTAAATGCGTACATCCGAAAGAGGTGCACCACCTGGCATTGTAATTACTGCTTGATTTGAAGCTGGATTTGGAGCAATAGACCAACCAAAACTTTCTAGGATTTGGCCTGGAACCTCAGTTTCATCACATGCACCAAAACCTCCACAGGGCTGATCACCTTCGCCTACGTAAGATCCATGCAACACCTCAATACCAGTATTATCTGGATCTAAATGGTACTTGAGCTTGTCCTGTTCAGGAATGGGATTATTACCATCCCAGTGGAAGCTCATTTTACCATAGTAATCAGGCGCGTTTGGCCCTGTTCCTGGACCTACTCCTCCATTTACACATGCTGATGCTCCAGAACTAAGAGTGCCAACAATGTGGTGCGCCTCGTTATAAATTGGAGATCCCGATGAACCACCTTCTGTCACACCGTGATTTGTTTCAGTCTCAACCCAAACCACCCTCCAATGTGATCCTGGAGATCCTATGCTAGAACTAGTTAATGACTGAGTATATGTGCTAATCTTTTTTCTATCTCCCGATGGATGGTGAATACCAACACCCTGTGTTCCATTTGTGCCAGAAGCATCCCAACCCGCGTAGAAAGGATTCCAATCAGGATTAATTGGATCTTCAACTTCTACAAGTAAAAAGTCAGAGCCACTAAATCCTTGAAAAGACGCGTCATCACTACTAGTAATTAATACAACACCTGTTTTTGAGTGAGAATTAACCGACTGCAATCCTCCACACTCTAGATACTCATAATTGAATCTTACTTTAAAGTAACCCCACTCGTCATTTCCTACTTCATCAGCACAGTGAAACGCCGTCAGCAATAACTGTCTACAATCAAGGTTTGTGTTGTTGACCATTGATCCAGAGCAGTAGTATATACCACCATTTTGGGTTACCCTTAGTCTTACAGCTCCATCTCTCTCACAAATCCAAGAATCTCCCTCAGGACACATTACATCAACTTGACATGGATCCGACCCCCTTGTCACTCCTTTTACAAAGTAACCCAAACCCATTACGCCTAATCTCGCCTCACCTATAACACTAGAGTGTTGACGGTACACAACCACTATGACATCACCTGGAATATCATCACTTGCCCACTTTCCGTGATCATTGTTTTCGTTATGATTTACTGGCCCTTCTCTGTACACATGTCCATATTCACTTTCTGAAGATTCTAAGTAAAGCTCACCTCCAACTGGAATGTGAAATTCATTGAAGTAAACGCATAAACCATCTGCAGACTCAGAGTTCAAATTTAGGGTCCACTGGCTATCTCCATTCAAAAGAACTTCATGATGAGCGAATTCAAAGAAATCAAACTCCTGTTCAAGAACAACACCTACCATATCCTTTCCCTCGTACTGAGATTCCTTATCAATCCTATTCCAAATCAATTCTGAATCTGGAGCTTCAAATTCTATAGTTTGAACTTGCTCTAAGTTTTGGGCTTGAGTTAAAGTCGAAAACAATGTTAAACCAAATGCTGACAAAGCGTATTTTTGGAGTTGAAATTTCATCTTCGCAAGATACGTCAATACATTAGCGAGGATGAAAATAATAAAGATTTTAAGTGTAGTAGGAGCGCTTTTTACAAGCGTAGGAATTCATTCTTCTATTTCTGCCCAAATTGCAACTCAGAATGCCACTAATAAGTTTGGCACTCTTCTCTCTATGTTAGAAAGACTTTACGTTGACAGCGTAAATGCTGATGAGCTTGTTGAGACAGCAATAGTTAAGATGCTAGAGGAATTAGACCCCCACTCTATCTACTTTTCAGAAGAAGAGCTTAAGGAAGCAAACGAACCACTAGATGGTAGTTTTGAAGGAGTTGGGATTCAGTTTAACATATTCAAGGACACCATCATGGTTGTAACTCCTATTGCAGGAGGACCATCTGAACGATTAGGCATAATGTCAGGTGATAGAATCGTTCAAGTTGAAGACGAAATAACTGCAGGTGTTGGAGTAACAAATAAAGACGTTGTTAGACTACTCAAAGGACCAAAGGGTACAATAGTAAAGGTCTACATTAAGAGAGATGGGGTTAATGAGTTGTTAGAATTTGACATCGAGAGGGCAAAAATTCCAATTTATAGTGTTGTAGGATCTCACATGATAGACGATGAAATTGGTTATATCAAAATCAACAGGTTCGCCAAAACCACAATTGATGAGTTAAGAGCATCTCTGGGAGATTTAAATTCTAAGGGGATGAAGGATTTAATTCTCGACTTACAAGGCAATGGAGGAGGAATGCTCCGAACAGCCATCAATATGTCTGACGAGTTCCTTTCAGATGACAAGCTCATTGTATATACAGAAGGACGAGCATTTCCAAGAGACAACACATACGCTTCATACGAGGGTCTTTTTGAAAAAGGAAGGCTAGTGATTCTGGTAGATGGAGGATCTGCTTCTGCATCTGAAATCGTTTCTGGCGCTGTACAGGATTGGGATAGAGGATTAATTGTGGGAAGGAGATCATTTGGCAAGGGATTAGTCCAAAGACCTATTAATCTTGGAGATGGATCAGCAGTAAGAATGACTGTTCAGAAGTACTTCACTCCTACAGGACGTTGCATACAAAAGCCATATGATGAAGGAGTAGAAGCATATAGAAATGACCCTATTGCAAGATTTGAGAGTGGCGAACTTCACAGTCTAGATAGCATAGTTCTACCTGATTCTCTCAAGTACTACACCTTAATCAAGAAACGTGAGGTATACGGTGGAGGAGGAATTATTCCAGATATTTTCGTTCCAATTGACACAACATCAAGCAGTGAAACATTCCGCAAAACTCTAAATAAGGGATTAATGAACAAATTCGCTCACGAGTACGTAGATACATGTAGAGATGAGCTCAACAAAAACTATCAAACAGAAGATAGTTTTGTAAATGAGTTTGAATTAAGCGAAAAAGAAATTTCTGAATTCAAGGCATTTGTTGAAGATGAAGGAATTGAAATACCAGATGATGATTGGAATGTGTCTGGAGAAGCAATGCTAGTTAGAACTAAGGCATTTATTGGTAGAAACATGTTTGAACCAAATACATTCTACAGGATAATTGGAGAATTAAATGAAACACTTCTCGAAGCAATTGAAATCTTAAAGGATGGCAGATTCGAAAAGGAAAAGCTAGCTCACAGGACCTTCTAATCAATCTTTGTACTTTTGTTACCTTCTAAGAAATAAATCCTATTAATTATAAGACAATGAATAAGCTCTCTATTGTAGCAATTTTAGCTTCAGCACTACTTTTCTCTTGTGGAGGTGAAGTTGCTAAATCTAAGCCTATCCAGGAAAGCACTAAAAAAGAAGCTGCTGCTCCTGATGTTAATACAAAGCCAGAAAAGTTCGACCCTGCTAAATCACAAGCTCAAGAACCTACAGGCCCACTAACTTCTATTTCGTTCAACGAGTATGCTCACGATTTTGGCGTAATTGATGAAGGTGATGTTGTAGTTCACACTTTTGAATTCACAAACACTGGTGCTGAGCCATTAGTTCTTGACAAGTGTAAAGGATCTTGTGGTTGCACAGTTCCTGAATGTCCAAAGGAGCCAATTCCACCAGGTGGAAAGGGTGAAATTGAAGTTAAATTCAACTCAAAAGGCAAGAAGAACAAGCAGACTAAGAAAGTATATATTAATGCAAACACTGACCCAGTTCAAACTTTGCTTACTATCACTGCGCAGGTTACACCAGCTCCAGTAGAGCAGTAACCAACAACAATATTTTTTAGAAAGAGGTTCAGCAAAGCTGGACCTTTTTTATGCAATAAATTAAACTAACCCTTCAGGAGATTCTGAATCTGTATCAGTAGAAGGTTCCTCAAGGTTTTCCGTAGCTCCAGTTTCTACAAACATTAAGAGCTTACGCATGTTTTCAGCCTGAGAAATATGTCCGTTGCGCTCAAAGGCATATGCAACATTTCCAATAAGTCTTCGGATAATATCCAATGGATCACATGGCCCACAGTGGCGCTCATCAACTGGCAAATCCAAATGGCTCAGGAATTCACTCACATCACTTGGGTGAATTATTGTTCCCTCACTAAATGGATTTATATAGAATAGTATTCCTCCCGGAATTCTATAATCATCACTTGGCTTTGAACCATCGTGCACGTGATTTTTGTCACAATAACAAAGGATAAAGTGATTGGGCAAGTTTACTCCATGTATTGGGAGTTCTAAATCTCTTGCAATTGCAAGGTATAGAGTACCCAAGCCCAATGGATTTCCATGTTTTAAGTTCATCACCTCTCCAATAAGAGCGTCCTTTGGATTTGGATGTCCAGATCTTGTGTTCTTGTACTGCTCTGAATTAAAGAAAATGTGATTTAAAATTCTCACCTGCTCTAGTGCAGTTAGTTCTTCGTTCATTTCAAGCCAAACATCCCTTCTCAACTTTTCGTATTGCTTCTTAGTAGCAACTACGTCTAAAAGAGGATCCGCTGCTTTATGGATCCAAATTGCACCTTCAATAATGTCATTAGCTCCAGCATCAAACCAATCCATAAGTCCCTTCTTTATATATGCTCCATGAAGGCCCTCAACTAATTCGTCAAGTCTACTTTCGTATACAGCGCATATATTATTAGAAGATCTGTGCTCCATAACAGCTGGAAGGATTTCAGTTCCTTTACTTAGGAGCTGCTCCCTAACATGCATGTAGACGTTCTCATCTGGATCGTCTAACAGCTGTATTAAAGCGTGTATTTCAGAAACACTCATGGCTCAATTATTGGGTTCAGGTATCGACAAATGTAAATCTAGCCCCTACTTTAAAGCTCTCAGGGCCCTTCCCAAACCACTTATTCAAACAAACTTGTTGATTGGTAACTTAGCGGTAATGAATGCTAACTCTATAAAAGACAAGCAAAGACTACATTTTGCTTTACTTTTTACCTTTTCTTTTTTGCTATGTATTTGGGGAGTTCACCTAATTGATTCAGTTTTTGAACTTGGATTAAAGGTTCATGGAAATCGCCCAAGAGAAATTAGAGGCCTCAAAGGAATACTAACTTACCCATTCCTTCACAGTGGACTTGAACACCTGTGGAACAACACTGTATCCTTCTTCACTTTAAATGGATTATTGTTTTATTTCTACAGATCTCTTGCTGTAAGAGTTTGGCTTATTCTATTCTTTGTTAGCGGTGTTTTGCTTTGGCTAATAGGAGGAACTGGCAATCATATTGGAGCGAGTGGAATTGTATATGGACTTGCAAGCTTTCTTTTCTTTAGCGGTGTAATAAGGAAGAATCTTCTATTATTGAGGATAAGCTTAGTTGTAGTTTTCCTTTATGGGGGTATGGTTTGGTGGATGCTACCTATCAAAGAAGGTATCAGTTGGGAAGGTCACTTAAGTGGCGCGATTACTGGGTTGATTTTGGCCTTAGTTTACAAAAACAGCGGACCAAAAAATCCACTATACAAGTTTGAAATTTCTGAGGCCGCACATGAGGATCTACCAGAATGGTGGATGAGAGGGAATCCTGATCATCCTGATACTTTAGCCCAAAGAGCAAGAGAAGCTCAAGAAAAGCAAATATTAGAATCAAAAAAAGAGGCCCAAAAATCGTAGACCTCTAATAGTACTATAGAATAATTCTTTATGCGTTTAGCATTACTGGCATTACAAGCATAAGAACATCCTCTCCTTGCTCTTCTGGTTCAGCAGGTCTGATAATTCCAGCTCTATTTGGCGCGCTCAACTCGAGTACAATTTCATCAGCCCCTAAATTATTAAGCATATCTGAAAGAAATCTACTGTTAAATCCGATTTCGATATCCTCGCCCTGATAACTACAAGTAAGTCTTTCTGTAGCCTCATTTGCAAAATCCAAATCCTCAGCATTTACTGTCAACTCACTACCTGCAATTCTAAGACGAACTTGATGAGTAGTCTTATTAGCGAAAATTGCAACACGACGAATAGCTTGTAAGAAGTCCATTCTATTGATGGTCATTCTATTGGGGTTATCCTTCGGAATTACCGCATCGTAATTTGGGTATTTACCCTCAATCAATCTGCAGCTAATGCTAACGTCGTTAAAATCAAATCTTGCATTTGAATCGTTAAATTGCATTTGAACTTTTTCAGCTGCTGCTGCTGCATTCTTCAACAAATTCAAAGGCTTCTTTGGAACGATAAATGACGATGCTTCGGCTGCCTTTGCGTCAGTTCTTGCGTATCTAACTAGACGGTGAGCGTCTGTTGCTACAAATCGCAAGCTATCAGTGTAAATCTCGAAGAAGATACCAGACATTACAGGTCTCAAATCATCACTACCTGCTGCAAAAAGAGTTCTGTTAATAGCCGTCACGAGAGTATCCCCATCAATTTCAACACTTGATCCTCCTTCTAGTACTGGGGTTTTAGGGAACTCCTCACCGTTAGCCCCGGTAAGCTTGTACTTACCTGCATCACTTACTAGCTCAATTGCATATGTGTCTGAATCAATCTTAAAAGTTAGTGGAACATCTGGAAAAGCTTTAAGAATATCAAGAAGCATTTTTGCAGGAATGGCAATAGTACCAGTGTCCTCAGTCCTAACTTCTAATTTAACCGTCATAGTTGTCTCAAGGTCGCTAGCTGAAATAGTAGCCTCTCCTGGAGCAAGGTCAAAAAAGAAGTGATCTAAAATCGGTAAAGTATTGCTACTGTTAAGAACTCCACTTAGTGATTGAAGTTGGCGCAACAGCTGATTACTAGAAACTATAAAATGCATTTTTCTATTCAATTCTGAGACTGTAAATATCAATCTAGACCAATGATTTCACTGAAAAAAATCGCTGTACTTATTCACACAATCTAAACAGCCACGCTGTGCTCTCTAAGAGCTTGATTAAGTGAAATTTTTCTATCTGTGCTTTCCTTTCTCTTACCAATGATTAATGCGCATGGTGTGTCGTAAGTGCCTGCAGGGAAAGATTTAGGCTTTGACCCCGGTATTACAACAGATCTTGGAGGAACATATCCTCTGTGCTCAATTGGATCATCTCCAGTTACGTCAATAATTGTTGTACTCGATGTTAGCACCACCCCAGCGCCTAGAACCGCTTCTGTACCGATTCTCACACCTTCTACAACAATGCATCTAGAACCAATAAATGCTCCGTCTTCAATAATAACTGGCGACGCCTGAAGAGGTTCTAATACACCTCCTATCCCAACTCCACCACTAAGGTGTACATCCTTACCTATTTGTGCGCATGAACCTACTGTAGCCCAAGTATCAACCATAGTTCCACTGTCGACATAAGCGCCAAGATTAACATAGCTAGGCATCAAAATAGTTCCTGGTGCAATGTATGAGCCAAACCTTGCAATTGCGTGAGGCACCACCCTTACTCCTGCTTCAGCATAGCCAGTTTTAAGTGGCATTTTGTCATGGAATTCAAATGGTCCCACTTCTATGGTTTCCATCTTTTGGATTGGGAAGTTTAAAATAACAGCCTTCTTTACCCAATCATTTACTCTCCATTTCCCATTTCCATTTGGTTCAGCACATCTTAAAGTACCAGAATCTAAATCAGTCATCACCTTAGAAATCGCCTCTACCACATTGGGTTCTGATAAAAGATCGTGGTTATTCCACGCCTCCTCTATTATTCTCTTTAAATATTCCATCGTCCCAAAGGTATACATTACCTTGCGCCCATGGCACGATATATAGCTTTTGATTGGGGAAAAGTAAGAACAGGAATTGCGGTTTCTGATAGCAATGGAATTATTGCATCACCCCATTCAACTGTAAGCTCCGATGAACTGAATACAGTTGTAAAAAAGCTGCATAATGAAGAACCTTGCGCTGGATTTGTCGTTGGGGTTCCAGGATTAATAATCGGCTTAAATACAGATAGCATCGAAGGGATTGAAAAATTCATTAAAGACCTTCAAGCAAAATTCCCTACAACACCAATCCATAAAGTTGACGAAGCCCAAACCAGCTCAGAAGCTCTTGACGCTCTTATATCTGGTGGTATGAAAAAAAGCAAGAGAAGAGAGAAGGGATCACTAGACAAAGTTGCCGCAGCCCTTATCCTCCAGAGATTTCTTAAGTAATTAAGATTCAAAGACTTCAACTGTTTTTATCTCACGAACCATGTTCGTAAACTTACCTTCAAATCTTGTAGCTCTTACAATGTGGTTGTCTATCCAATGGTAATTACCTCCTCTGGGTTTACCCATTAACAATCCGTGATAACGAATACCGTGTTTTTCAAGCCACTTCTTTGTCACCTCTCTATGTTCTTCAGTTCTCGAAGTGAAAAAAGTAAGAATGTGACCTTCGTCATACCATCTACTCATTGTTTCAAGCGCGTCTGGAAAAGGTACACATGTAACCATACGCTCTGGTTCTTCGTTTGGCACATCTTCAGTAATTGTACCGTCGATATCAATCAAGTAATTCTTAATTCGATCTGGCAGCTGAGGGCTCAAATTTGCTCCGTCAGCATCGATAACCGGGCGTAAATCTTCCATGAGACAAATCTAGTGTTATCCAGCAACAATCATTTGCATTACAGGGTTTTCAGCACCTTTAGTTTCTAACAATTTATCACGAAGATTTGTGAACCCACCCATTGACTTACTGAGAACGTGAAAGTTACACCACCTATCTTGTGGGATTCTATTCCTAATAATTCTCGAATGAGCTTCTTCAATTCTTTTGACCCTTGCTTCTAGAAGTTTCTTAACCTTTTGTTTTGCCTTCTTTATAACAAGTTTTTGGACCTTCTTTTTCTCTCTAAATGGTACATCTGAATGAAGAGGTTTAATATCAATATCCAAGCCCAAACCCTTGACAACCTCACTAAGTCCGAATCCATCATCAAGTTCGACTATACCTACTCCATCGAACTCTCTTTTTAGGTAGGAATCAATTTCCATTCTAACTAAATCATCAAAAGTCCACCAGCCGTTCTCTATAGACCAACCAAGCTCACCAAATATATCTGCATCCTCTTTTTCTAAAATAAGCACGTGATCTCTTAAGAACAACGTGGGTGCATTTAACTTAAACTCTCCGAACGCATCGGCGATTTGCATCCAATAACGCATCTCGCTTGGACCTAAAACCACATGCGAATTGGGTAGCAAAAATTCTTGATAGATGGGTCTAAGCAGCACACTTGGGCTTAACGACTCGGCGTTTTCTCTAGCCCAAATCTCCCATTTATCACCCTCGGTATTCAATTCAACCTCACCGCTCCTAATCTTACCACCTTCCTTTATAATTCCAATTCTTTTTCCACTCTTTGGAGAATAGAACAAGTTTATTTCCCTTGGTTTTACGGGCAAATGAGAATTCAAAAGGCTATATAGCCCATTTCCTTTTAACTCTTTTGCGAAATGATTTGAAAATAGATTTTTTAAGTCCTTATGTGAAGCATCAATTACCACCAAGCCCTTATCTCCATACCACAAATGCATGAGTTTAATGTAGAATTGAGAGTAAGATAGTCCGGAGCTTGATGCTATGATTTGGGCTATGTCGTCTACATCAACCCCTAAATCATCAGACCAACATTCAAATGCTTCACGTAAGCCTTTGGTTGAAAGCCTTCCTACTTCTGAGCCAGTGTCTTTTGTCTCCCATATGTGCTTTTCCTTTTCACCCCAAACCCAACTTATCTCCTTAAAATCATGATCCTCTGATGCGAGCCAAAACACAGGCACATCACCAGCTTCCTTTGCTTTTCTAATTGCAGTAATCACTTTGTAGTGGAGATATGCAGGGCCTCCAAATAATTGTAGCTGGTGGCCTGTTGTAATGGTTCTGGAGTTTGGGTTTTCCAACCTCTCAAAACCCTTAGGTAAATCTAATCCTAGCAAAGAGTATTGCTCCTTTAGGCAATTGATAAGAGTACTTCTTATGTTTTGGGACACATTAGATCCAGCACCTTTTACTTCGGAGATTACTTTAGAAAATCCTGGCCAGTTTTGGGCCGTTTCAACCCTTGTCTTCAAATCTATTATTGCAATAAAGTAACAGGACCAGAAAGTTTTTTAACTGACCCATCTTCCAGGATGATGTTTAGCATCCACACATATACTCCCAAATTTGAGAGATTTCCACTTTGATTCCTTCCATCCCAAAATAATTCAGACCCTGAACTATGCCAAATAATGTCTCCTCCACGGTTTAAAATGTAAAGGGTTGCACCTCGGTTTGGCTCTATTGCAGGAGCAAATATATCGTTAATGTTATCTCCGTTTGGAGAAAATGCAGTCGGTACGTATGTCGATGGCTCAATGCCAAACGATTCATTTGACTCCCCTCTATCAACAAATTTATCGTTCTGTAAAACAGATGAAATTGCCCTTATTGAGAAGTTATCTAAGAAGTAGTAAGCCTTCAATCTTTCTGGGCCTTCAAATGATTCAATCATTTTACCATTGTCAAAACCAAACATCCCAAAAGTGAAGTATTCACTAGCATCGACTGCTGTGAATATAAATTTTATAACCTTCCATCCTTGGTAATAGTGTACTTGATTTAAGTAGAAGTTAGGATGGTGGTTGATGGGCTCTCTGTTGTATTGCACGAGTGGCTCATTAGTAAATGCTACACCTAAGTGGCTTACACCTAAACCAGCTGCGCTATGTTCGTGAACATCACCATTTGCTATTGCAAATGAGAATTCATATTTCTTTCCTGGTTCAAGCGGCTCACTGAGCATCCCGGTGAGGTATTCTCTTTTGTTTTGGCCTGATTGTCTACTTACTTCAAGACCAACAATTGCTCTTCCGTCGTAAGCATCAATTGTTGCAAGAGGAGTCTCTGGCAAATCTCCACCATTTAAACCATCCATGTGGTAATAGTCTGGATTTGCCGTCAAACTTCCCGAATTTGTCCAAGTATCCGTTAAATGCAACATTCCTGAATTTGAGGGAAGTCCCAAGTAGTCCTCAAAACCGCCATTTATTATTTCAAGTTGAGAAAAATATGAAGAGGGATAAAATACTACGAATCCGAAAAACAAAGTAGCAGTGTACAAATGTTTTGTATAAAGATTCGTCTTAAACATGATGCAATTTAACGCCTTTAAAAATAATATCCAAGGGTAAGAGCAGCCTCTTTTCTATTTGGGCTCCACAACATGCTAAACCTACCGAAAATACCACTGTTCCATGGTGACCATGATGCAAATGATTTTAGTTGAAGGAAATTTGATTGTACTGGAATTTGATTGTATATCAATTCTGGATCTGTTTTATTACCGTTTTCCTGATATTCTTCTAATGTCACTGTACTCAATTCTAACTCAACAACCTGGTCCTTGACAGGTGTATACTCTATCATTGCGCCAAACCTCCATCCCCTGGCAGATCTCATAATACCATGCCACTCAACGCCCAAATTCAACTTAAAATGTGGCTTTATGTACATCGGTACTGAAAGCGTATCGTATTCAGACTGTAAATCGTCAGGAATTATTATAATCTGTTCAATAGAACTGTTCTCTTCATTGAAGTTGAAACCAACGATATTTGGTTCTAAATCCTCTGTCTCAAATCTTTTTGCAAAACCTACTGATGCACCAAATCTATAGTTTAATTGCTTTGATTTTTTCAGCGAGAATGGTCTATTAAATTCTAGACCAAACTCAGGAAAAATTGTATTGCTCCTGTGTATGAATTGATCACCCTGCTTTCCAATAGGTCTGCTGTAACCTACATTTAATCTTGTTAGAAATGCAAAATCAGTGTTCTCCCTCCAGTTTGGACTTGATAGAGCAATGGAATCTATCTCAACATCTGCCCTAATTGTAATTGCCTGACCATTAATAATTACCGTATCCTTGGGTGCATCAAGAGATGCTCCAACTATTAGAGCGTGCAAAAACAATAAAAGAATAAGGACAAATTTTCGAGCCTTCATACCTCTAAGGTAGGCCTACTTTATTTTTCCACCTTAATTTTCGCAGGAAGCACCCACTCAACCTTTTCTTTCTTCTTCTCCTCCTCTTTTTGCTCTTTCACATCTGGAGTTTTAGTCTCAACTACTTCAACTGGTTGTGCAACTTCTTTAATTTCATCTACAACAATTGCTGGCTTTTTAGCTACCACAACTTCTTCAGAAATTACATTCTGCTGAGCAACGTTAGTCTCTTGAACTAATACAGGATCTACAGTTTGCTCAGTTGTAGTGGGCTCTTCAACTTCTACAATTATATCAAACTCTTCTGTAGTTTCTTCAATTAATACTTCAGTATCTACGACTTCTTGTTCAATCTGAGTAGATGACTCGAGTGATTCAGTTTGAGTAGGTTTATCAGAAATCATATAGATAGAACCAACAGTTATAATTGATGCTACAATTAAAAGTGATTTACTAGCGAATGAACCAGATTTTGCTAAATCAAGTTCGTTGAACACCGCATCCATTGTTGAGGCAGGCGCAGGCACTTCGTAGCCTTCGTATTTGCTTCTTACTTGCTGTTCAAATAAATCGTTAGTTGGTTTCATTTGTTTTTTTCGTCGGTGTTTTCTTCAGGTAGTGGAATTGCTTTTTTCTCCATGTAACACAATTGATTTTGCAAATATTTCTTGGCCCTGCTTAATTGGCTCTTTGAGGTATTTACCTCAATATCTAACATTTCTGCTATTTCTTTGTGTTTATATCCATCAATAACATAAAGTTTAAAAATTAAACCATACCCCTCAGGCAATCGCGCTATAGCACGCTCGAGCTCATCTCGAGTAAAATCACATTTCCTTGACGCCTCTATGTCCCTAGGGGTTGCATGAACATCCGCAATATCTATTTGGTTTGCGTGTTTTTGGTTCTTGCGATAGAGCGTAATAGCAGTGTTTACTACTATTCTACGCATCCAACCCTCGAAAGAATTATTTTCAGAAAAGCTGTCTAATTTGGAGAAAATCTTAACCCAAGAGTTTTGGACTACGTCTTCTGCATCAATTTTTGTGTTTGTATAGCGAAGGGCAACAGCGTAAAGCAGCCCAGAGTATCGACCATATAAATCGAATTGGGCTTTCCTATCACCCTTTTTACAAAGGCTTATGAGTTTTAATATTTCGCTATCTACACCCAACTATTTGAAATTCTTTAAGTCCAAATCTAACCAACTTAGTGCAGAACCATGGAAAAGATTTTCTAAACTCTGAGTATCTAGATTCATTTTCTCCATGTACTCGCCATACTTTAAATCTCCCAAAGGGAAGGGGTAATCTGTACCCATGCAAATCCTATCAGCCCCCTGAATGTCAAGAATATACCTAAGCAACTTTTCATCGTGAGTTATTGAATCAACCCAAAACTTACCACAATATTCTCTTGGGTTTATGTTGTTGTCAATGGCTACAAGGTCTGGTCTACAATTAAATCCATGTTCGATTCGGCCTAGTGTTGCAAGAAATGCTCCGCTAGCGTGTGAGAAAAGAACTCGGAGATATGGTAGGCGTTCGAATACTCCTCCAAAAATGAGAGAACAAGCAGCTCTAGAAACTTCAGCAGGCATACCTACGAGCCAGGGAAGCCAATACTTTTCCATTTGAGTTTTGCCCATCATATCCCATGGGTGGATTAGGATGGACATACCAAGCTTTTCGCAAGCCTCGAAAAATGGAAAGAACTGAGGGTCGCTGAGATTCATTCCATTTACGTTAGATCCAATTTGTGCACCAACAAGTCCAATGGATTTGGCGCGCTCTAACTCTTGGATGGCAAGCTCAGTATCTTGCATAGGGAGTGTACATAGCCCAATGTATTTTTTGGGAAATCGTGTTACTAAATCCGCTATATGATCATTTAAAAAGCAGCCTAGCTCAAGAGTGTCTTGAGATTTGGCATTATAGGAAAACATAACTGGAATTGTACAGACAACTTGAACATCCACTCCAGATTCAGCGTACTCTCCAATTCTATCCTCTTCATCCCAACAATTTGAAGCTATCTCTCTAAAGAAAGTATCGCCCTGCATCATCCTTGCATAACCAGGCCTTGATCCTTCTTCTAAATGTATAAAGTTGCCGTAACCAAATTTCTCAGACCACTTAGGCATATACCTAGGTAAGATGTGAGTATGTACATCAATTTTCAGCATCTGCGCAAGATAGTTTAACCCTTCTTAAATCTAAGCGATTTACAGGGCTGACTACCCAATCTTCGACTTTATTGCTTATAAAATGAGTGACTTGATCGTGGAATATTGGGATAAGTGGTGTCTCAGAATAGATTATAGAATCCATTTTAGCATACTTTATAAACCTAGCAGAATCAGAATCAGACGCCAAGGCTTCAGAATACAAATTTTCAAATTTCTCTGAATGGAAGTGGGTATAGTTGGGTCCAGAAGGACTAAAGTTTAGCCTTTTAAAAAGACCTAAGAAATTTTCTGCATCTGCATAATCAGCGAGCCAAGACTTTTGAAACATCTCAATTTTAGACATAGCAACTCGCTCTCTATGCACCGATGATGGAGCTACATCCACGTTTACATTCACACCCAACTTAGACCAATTGCTTTGAATTGCAGCACATAAGTCAATATAGTCTGAAGTTGTACCTAGGCTAATTTCAGGCAATCCTTCACCATCGTTAAATCCTGCTTCTTCTAACAATCTTTCTGCACGAGCCAAATCATACTCAGGAGACACATACTCTGTCGCTCCTGGCAAAGAAGGTGGCAAGAAGTGGTCAGATGGCAGAACTGAATTCCTTCTTAAAACCCTTGCAATTGAAGCCCTATCAACTGCCAAACTCAAAGCCTTTCTCACAAGTGGATTTAGCAGCGGATTCCCCTTCATGTTTTCAAGCTCATCGTCAACTAGTATCCCAATATAATCAGTCTTCAAAAATGGAGTCTGCCTAAGCTCAAGCGACCCTTGATGCTTCTCTGCCAATTCTCCCTCTACATTCATTAAATCCTCCATATAAGCAGGATGGAGCCCGCTAATAAAATCATACCTGCCTTGGATTAAGCCCAAATACTCCGACCCCATATCCGGCACAAAATCAACGTGCACTGCATCTAAATAAGGCAGTTGATTTCCTTCTTCATCACTTTCCCAATAACTCACGTTTTTATGCATTACAAGAGCCACTTCCTCAACCCAAAACCCAAGCTTAAAAGGACCAGTTCCAGCCGTTTCACTCCTCAAATCGCCTTCAAATTCTCTATCTACAATAGAAGCATATGTCGTTGTCATTAAACCCAAAAATGGAGGGAATTCATATTTAAGATGAATCTCAACATCATATTTTGAACTTGCTATCACAGCTTCAACTGCATCTAAAATCCAACCTCCTGAAGAAGCAACATTTGGATCTAAAAGTCTACCTAGGCTGTAGACCACATCTTCTGCTTCGACCCTCCTACCAGAATTGAACTTAGCTTCCTCTCTTAGTTTGAACTTATAAATTTGCCCATTAACCTCCCAACTTTCAGCAATAGATGGCCTGATGTTTAACTCTTCATCTAGCTCGACAAGTCCGTCGTACATCTGGTCAACCACCCACATTAATTCCAGTGAACGAGAGTGTGCAGGATCAAGAGTTGTTATGCCTGCACTCTCATTATACCTGAAGACTCTACAATCGTCATATTTAAGATGAGAACAACCTGAAATCAGGAAGAATATGGAAATAATCAGATGTACATTTGTCTTCACAATGGCAAGATACTTCTGTTTTATTTGGGCTTTAATATTCGCACTTGGATTTTCTTCTGACACGTTAGCTCAAACCTTCACTCTTTCAGGCCGCGTCACAGATTCTCAAACCGGAGAGTACATCTTAGGAGCGAACGTTATCAATTCAAAAACCGGAAAGGGTGTTTCTACAAATATTTACGGTTTCTACAGCTTAGAAATTGATGCAGGATATAACAAAATTCAAGTATCCTTTATTGGATACAACTCCTTTAGCACAGATATTAAAATCATAGAATCTTTCACTTTGAATATCGAGCTTGATCCAATAACAGTTGAAATTGAGGATGCCGAAGTCGTTGGGTCACGAAATCATAACACTCAGAGTGCAGACCTTGGGCGTATAGATATGAACATTGCAACTATTAAGAGCTTACCCGCTCTAATGGGAGAGGTTGATGTCTTAAAATCAATACAACTCTTACCTGGAATTCAAAGCGCTGGAGAAGGTAATAGCGGGTTTTATGTTAGAGGTGGCGGACCTGACCAAAATCTTGTACTACTAGATAATGCAACGATTTACAATGCGTCTCACTTGTTTGGGTTTTTCTCAGTATTTAACGCAGACGCAATTCAAAATGTAGACGTACACAAAGGTGCGATACCAGCTAGATATGGCGGAAGGATTTCTTCTGTACTTGATATAGGATTGAGGGAGGGAAATAGAAAAGAATACAAGGTTAGCGGAGGTATTGGACTCATCAGTTCTAGACTAACAGCAGAAGGTCCAATTGTAAAAGACAAGTCTAGTTTCATTTTGAGTTCAAGGAGAACCTACATTGACGTATTAACACGACCATTTATCAAAACCACTCCAGCTAATGGATCGGGCTACTACTTCTACGATCTGAATGCCAAATTCAACCACAGGTTTAGCGAAAAAGACGAAGTGTTTATTAGTGGATACATTGGTCGTGATGTTTTCTCATTCAATAATGACAATCTGGGATTCAACACTGAAATACCTTGGGGAAATGCCATGGGATCTTTTAGATGGAACCACCTTTTTAACGATAAACTATTCTTCAACTTTAACACTACTTACAGTGATTATGACTTCAAATTTGAAGGAGAACAAGAGGGGTTTGCATTTGGGTTTGATAGTGGAATTGAAGATTGGAACGTCAAATGCCAGCTTAGTTACTTCCCTTCTTCAAGGCATAACATAAAGGGAGGTTTTGATTACGTTTACCACCAGTTCCTACCGCTTAGCTACTTCATGAAAATAAATGACGAGGTAACCTCTTTAGGTGCCGAGGGCGTTAGCGACGAAACCTATTCGCATGAAATGGGTGCATATATAGAAGACGAATTTGATCTAACAGAAAAGATAAAGATATATGGTGGTCTTAGGTATAGCACATTCATGCATGTAGGTCCATTTACCAGATATACAGTTAATGGAAATAATAGTGACACGACTTTCTACGGAGCAGGTGATCTAATAAAGAAATACGAAGGTTGGGAGCCCAGAACTTCTGCTAGAATTATTACCGGCCCATCATCGAGTATAAAGTTTGGATTTAATGAAAACTACCAGTACGTACATCTAGCATCATTAACTGGTTCAGTTATGCCAACAGATGTTTGGATTCCTAGTTCTGATGTCGTTAAACCTCAATGGGGAAGGCAATACAGTGCGGGATATTTTATGGATTTTGGGAAGGATAAAAACTATGAGATGAGTATAGAAGGCTACTACAAGGAATTAGACAACCTTGTTGAATATGCCGAAAACACTCAACCAACTGACAACCTTGAAACGAACACTGACAATAATTTAGTTTTTGGAGAAGGTTGGTCTAAAGGTGTTGAGCTTTTCATCAAAAAGAGAAGAGGTGATTTAAATGGATGGATTGGTTATACTTGGAGCAAAACCGACAGGCAATTTGACGATTTAAATTCGGGGGACATCTTTCCTGCTACATATGATAGACGACACGATTTAAGTATTGTTTTAGACTATACTTTAAATGACATGTGGAGGTTTGGGTTTATACATGTGTATGCCACAGGAAATTCAATAACTCTACCAATACAGAGATATTTCATCAATGGCCAAGTTGTATCACTGTTCGACGAGAGAAATGGTTATAGAATGCCTGCATACCACAGAGTTGATCTAAGTGCGACTCTAACTCCAAGACAAAACAAGAACAAAAGAGTCGATAGCCATTGGGTATTTAGTGTATACAATGTCTACAACAGAGCTAACCCTTATTTCATTTTCTTCGCCAACGAAGGAAGCTTATCTGAAGGAGATTTAGAGATTCAAGCCAAACAAGTTAGCCTCTTCCCCATTCTCCCTTCATTTACTTGGAATTGCAAATTCTAATCAGGATTCAGATGAAAGCACTAAGCACCCTAACACCACTTTTTTGGAAGTACAGAGGAAGACTTTTTGCTGGAATTGCTTTTATACTCCTAACGAATGTGCTTGCAGTTTTTGCACCAGCACTAGTTGGTGAAGGTGTAAACGTAATGAGAGACGCTTATAAAACTTATCTAGAATCTGAAACTTTAGATTTTACTGAAAACTCAAACATAGACCTACCTGAGATTTTAGCAACAGTAAGCAAATACACTGGTATAGGAAGTGATTGGGATGGCGAGGTGAATGATAAGTCAGAAGTATATAGACTTGTAACCATAATTGCCCTTTTCCAAGCTGTCCTTTATTTGATTGTATTCTTTATAAAAGGAATCTTTCTTTTCCTAACGCGCCAAACCATCATTGTCAACTCTAGGCTGATGGAATACGATATTAAGAACAGAATTTTCAACCATTATCAAAAGCTAGACGCAAGATTTTACAAGTCAAATGACACTGGTGATTTGATGAATAGAATCAGCGAGGATGTTAGTAGAGTTAGAATGTTTTTGGGCCCTGCAGTAATGTATAGCCTCAACCTTGTTGCTCTGATTTTCATAGTTGTATTTGTAATGTTGAGTATAGATGTGAAACTCACTCTTTACTCTCTACTCCCCCTACCTCTAATGTCTATTGGGATATACTTTATTTCCTCAAAAATTAACAGAGTAAGCGATTCTGTTGCTTCATCCCAAAGTGACCTAAGCACATTTGCACAGCAACACATGAGTGGCATTAGGGTAATTCAATCATACCACAGAGAACTTAAAGCTTCAGTAAGATTTGAAAGGGAAAGCGACGACTATAAAGAAAAGGCCTTAGAACTAGTGAAAATTGAAGCGATGTTCAGCCCCATCATCATTCTTTTAGTGGGGCTGAGCACTCTGCTAACTGTATACATCGGAGGCGTTCAAGTAATTGAAGGAAAGCTGGAATTAGGCCACATTTTCCAATTCGTGTTCTATGTCAATTTGCTGACATGGCCTTTTGCTTCTGTAGGATGGGTCACTTCCTTAGTCCAAAAAGCAGAAGCATCAATGCAAAGGATTTTGAACTTTCTGGAAAGCATACCAGAAGTTCAAAGTCCTGATAAACTTCAAACTGGCTTGACCCTAAACAAAGCACAAGGACTTAGATTTGAAAACGTGTGCTACACCTATCCAGAAACTGGAATTGAATCATTAAAAAACTTAAGCTTTAAATTAAATCCTGGAGAAACTCTTGCAATTACTGGTAGAACTGGATCAGGAAAGTCAACAGTTGCTCAACTTTGTATGCGATTAATGGACCCAACTTCTGGAGTGGTTAGCTACAACGGAATTAATTTAAAACAACATCCACTAAGCGAATTCAAAAACTCAACTGGATACGTACCCCAAGACGTTTTCTTGTTCTCAGACACTATTGAGAACAACATAAGTTTTGGCACTACAGATACAAATAAAAGTAACAAGCAATCAATAGAGAATGCTGCAAAACTGTCTGCTGTTCACAGTGATATAATTGGCCTTGAAAATGGATATCAGACCATTTTGGGTGAAAGAGGTGTAAACCTAAGTGGAGGGCAAAAACAAAGAATAAGCATATCCAGAGCACTATTAAGAAAACCTGATTTACTCATACTAGACGACTGTCTTTCTGCTGTTGACACTTCTACTGAAAAGCACATAATCAATAGTCTTCAGAATCTTAAAGAGCAAAACCCTTTGACTTCTACTTTAATGGTGAGTCATAGAATTTCCACAATTATGCACGCAGATAATATTATTGTAATTGACGAAGGCAAAGTTGTAGAATCTGGAACCCACAATGAATTATTAAAATCTGGAGGGTTATACGCAGAGATGAATTCTCAGCAGCAAACTGAAAAAGATGAGTAAATATTTACCATTTAAAGATCTTTTGGTTGTTGAACTATCATCCGTTCTCGCTGGCCCTTTAGCAGGTAGTTTTTTTGCTGAGCAAGGTGCTCGTGTAGTTAAAGTTGAACATCCAATTTACGGTGATGTAACTAGAAGCTGGAAAGCAAGTGGAGAGGATAATAATTCTGACATAAGCGCATATTACGCTTCTGCGAATACCTCAAAAGAGGTTGTGAAAATTGATCTTAAATCTGATGTTGGTCAAGTTTGGCTTGAGGAAAAACTTGCTAAAGCTGACGTTTTAATCCAAAACTTCAAAGAAATTGATTTATCTAAATTCAATCTAGAACCCCAGGATGTAGCATCGAGGTTTCCAAACTTAATTCACCTGAGATTAGTAGGGTTTAAGGCAGAATCTTCAAGATTAGCATACGACGTAGTAGTCCAAGCAGAGACAGGTTTTATGCATATGAATGGCTCTAAAGACGGCCCACCAACCAGAATGCCTGTAGCATTAATGGATGTACTTGCATCTGAACAAATTAGATCAGCAGCTTTGACTGGACTTTACTCTCGATCTAGAGGAACAAAGGGGATATTTAGCGAGGTTAGCCTTGAGAGAAGCGGGCTATCTGCCTTAGTCAATAGAGCAACAAATTATCTGATGAATGGTGTTGAGCAAAACAGAATAGGGTCTGCGCATCCAAACATTGCTCCCTATGGAGACATAATCCAAACTGGAAACGGCAGAGATTTAGTTTTAGCTGTTGGTAACGATATACAATTTGCTTATCTATGTAGGGTTTTAAACTGCGAGCAATTAATTAAAAACCCAAAATACAGATCAAACCTTAATAGGGTAAGAAATAGATCTGAGTTACTAGAAGAACTCCAAGCAAAAGCGTCAAATTTTAATAGTCACGACGAATTAATTGAAGAACTTACAGTGAATGGGGTTCCTGCGGGAGTCATTAGACCTTTGAGCGAAGTCTATGAAAAGGAGTCTGCAAAGAATCATTTAATTTATGAAGGTGAAGTTGGTGGACGCAAAATTTTAAAGCCCAGTGTAATTGCTTATTCTACAACTGTGTTTGGAAAGTAAATCTCGTATGACTGCCCCTCTCTTACAAGTAAATTTTGCCTTGTAAGCCAAGGATTAAGCGTCTTCATCTCGTGAAAATTGGAACCGTTTTGAAGTGCAAATTTACTCAAATCATCAATGGTTGAATCGACCTTAACTAAAGTATAAGAATATGGGTTGTACATATCTGATGGCTTAATTCTAAACCCAAACTTCTCAGGATTTGTCATCACTTCCTTTACTGCTAAAATTCTGTAAACGTATCTAGCAGTTTCAGAATTGAGATGAAGTTCCCAGTAATCGGTTACCCCCTGCTCTTCCAACCTATTATTCACTCCATTTCTTCCCATATTGTAAGAAGCGGCTGCAAGTGACCACGAACCAAATAAATCATATGATTCCTTTAAGTATTGGCATGCAGCAATTGTTGATTTTTCAATGTGAAATCTTTCATCAACTGTTTTGCTGACTTCAAGTCCATATTCGGGAGCAGTTTTCTTCATAAACTGCCAAAATCCTGCAGCGCCAGCAGGACTAACAACTTGGCTCATTCCGCTCTCAATTACACATAGATATTTGAAGTCATCTGGAACTCCTTGTTCTTTCAAAATGGGCTCAATAACTGGGAACCACCTAGATGCCTTCTTCAAATAGAGAATGGTTCCGCTATGCCTATATGTGTTGACAATAAATTCTCTATCTAAGGCTTCTCGTACCCCAAAATCATTCATGGGCACGTCCTCTCCGGCCAGAGTCATTTGGTTTGGGATAGTAGGAGCAACAACTACTGAATGAGTAAATGGCAAATTAGATATTGACGCTGTAAAAACTAGTCCAAGA
>Ga0160422_10000051_pt1 | contig 56475 bp, 45 predicted proteins | sample Fk160mmetaG_FD_108192 | JGI IMG/M metagenome (GOLD analysis project Ga0160422, IMG submission 108192) | Marine microbial communities from the Central Pacific Ocean - Fk160115 60m metaG | ecosystem: Environmental > Aquatic > Marine > Oceanic > Photic zone | place: The Central Pacific Ocean... | reverse complement strand
GTTGTTTAATCCATTACCCTTACCCTCAATACGAGTTATTGCAACTCCATCTCCATAGTTTGCGTTTTGGATTGTTCCATATTCCTCAGGCGATGGAGCGTGAGGAACGCCAGAGTATACTCTAATTGAGCCAACTGCTCCTTTTCTGGAGGCCTTGTATTGTATGTCTTGACCTACACCTGTTTCAGAATTAAACTCCCTGTAGTTGTTATAACCGTAAGCAAGCGCCATAAAGTAGTACGTGCGGTGGTTTACAAGACGACTGTCTCCTTGAGCAAATGCATCATTTGTAATTCTAAAGCTGTGCTGAACTCCTTCGTTTGCACCATCTGCTTTTAATTCTACAACAGACGCCTCCATTATTTCGTCATAAGTGTAGTTATAGGCTAACTCTACGTCGTTTGCTAGGTCACATTGGAATATCAATCTAGCTTTCTCAATGTCGTTTAGTTCAGTAGGAGATATTGACTCATCAACTAATTGATAAATCTGATATCCTTCAAAAACGTATGACCTTTCTTCATCTGTTAATAGAGTTCCATCGTCGTTCTCTTTTGGAATGGATGGGTCTATCGCCATAAAATCCTCTTGGAAGTTGTTAGATAACGGATTGTCATTAGTTAGAAACAAAATCAATTCGTTTTCTAATTCTTGAATTACAACATCCGGAGCATCAGGTCCACTTACGATTTCAAAACAGTTATCGAATAAGCTTTGTGCTTTATCATCAGCTTGCCTAAGCTTTATTACAGATTCAAATGGCTCACCAGCTGTAGCTCTTGCGTAGACCATACCAACTGTAATATTGTTGTAGTCACCCGGCTCAAGTGTGAAAGGTCCTGCTGATTGTAAAAATAGTCTATCTCCAGGAGGATTACCATTTGGCGGTACTGTAACCTCAGCCCAAGGTTCTGTAGCAATACCTTGTGTTCCCCAAGTATACGGATCAGTATCTCCTGGGAACATATAATCAGCAGGGATCTCAAGATTAGCACCTGTTGCTGGACTAATTCCATCACCACCGTATGCCATTCTTTGGCCATTTTTCCAAAACCCCTTCATGTAATTGTAGTAGTGAAGAGCTTGAGTTGGCTGACCATTATCACCATAGTTCCAATTGTAGTACAGGAACTTTCTCATACCATATCTCTCATTATCTACAACACCATCACCATATCCAATCCCAATTCCTTCATATGGTATTCCAAGTGAATCAACCGCATCTGTAAAAACACTAGTCAGAGGATTATCCAAACCATCAGCATCTTGGTACGGTCCTTCGAAAAAGTCAACCCCCATAGCTGGTGGATGATAGCCGTAACCATCAGAAAAAGATGTTTGCTCATCAAATGCGTCTCCATTGTATGAATATCCCAATCCTCTTTGAACGTCACACCCTACATAATCATCTACGTGTCCACCTAGATCTGAATCAACCCACTGTGCAAAATATGTATCAGTTAGTGTTTGCGTTCCCTGATTAATTAATACGTAGTTGTAGAAGGTCATGTTATTAACCTCGTCATTCGTCGCAAAAGCAAACGCTTGTGCTCTAATCTCCATTCCAATTGGCTCACCTTGTGATTCTGAATGAACATTACCCTTATCATTAAATATCCAGTAGAAGTTTTGGTCTCCATAAAGTGGAACAACATCTTCACGGCGTCTCTCAGAACAATCAATTTGTTGAAGGAAATCATACCAAGGGTAATCTCCATCTAGTGGATTGTAATACCCATCTTCATTATAATCTAAAAATGGCGCTAGGTAGTAGTCTTGGCCTTTTGCAACATTTCCATGTGCTGGGTAGTCGAAGAAATACGTTGGTGTCGCATATCCATCCGGGAATTCTTCCTCAACTGTGCCGTTTGCTTCGGCATCGTGAAATTGCCTGTGACGTTTTGCATCAGAGCGATAACTAATTGTGAAGTGATCGTATTCTTGACAAGTTTCTACATCAACCTCTGCTTCTCCAGTATTTGTTAAAGGACCAGGCCAAAAGTCATTTCCAGACCACCTGTACTTTACAGCTGCTAGCTTAAGTTGTTGGTCTGGCGATATTCCTCCAAGCCAAAGTGCGCCACCATAACAAACACTAACTCCAAGCTCTTTTGGCACATAGTGAGCACCTTTATTAATTGCTCTATCATACCAAAGTGTTCCACCATTTTCTATTAAAGCTTGAACATTATTCCATTCTAAATCTCTTAGAGCAGTTGCTGGAGCACATGCTGATGCTCGGAGTTGTTCGGCAACAATGTCGTTGTTTACAGGCACCATTATGCCCTTTCGCATCTCCAGCTCCTGAGCTGATGCTCCAGTAAATACTAGTAAAACAAAAGAAAGTGTTAGAAAATAGTTGAGTCTATTCATTACTTTTAACTTCGACCACCGAATATAATAAGGAATCAGACCACTTTGAGAAGTTTTAAAGGGTCTGTATAAATGATTACTCCTTCAACTTTAGTTCCTTCAATATCTGATAAAAAAGAACAATATTTTTCTACTTGTTTTTTATGCTTTGTCTCGCCTTCCGTTGAAGATTTATAATCTATAACAGTCCAAACTTTACCATCATTAATTATCCTATCAGGTCTAATAATTTCGCCATCTGAAGTGACAATACTCTGCTCTGTTTCAACGTGTAAACCTTTAGCGAAATACTTTCCTGTTAAGTCTCCTGAGATAACACTATCTACTCTTGACATTATGATTTGGGCGTCTTCTGAGCTAATAGACATCCCACTGCTCAGTTCATTCTTCAATTTAGTCCAATCATCTACAGTTTTAACACATTCAAGGATTCTATGCACCTCTAGTCCCAATTCTCTTGACGTCATCCCTTGGGGTTTTGACTGCACCGTTTCAGAATCTGAGACTATAACAATTTGGTCTATTGATGCGCCAGTTTTTAAAACCTCTGGCTGCATAGAAATATGAGATTTCTCTTGAGGATCCTTATCGACTTTTGCTGAAAAATTTGAAGTTTGGTCTCCAGGAATTACTTCCTTACCATATGCTTTTTCCAGAGCCAAAACTACAAGTTCAGACATGTTATGGGGCTCCTTAAAATCCATCTTCTCAAGTTCTAAAATCACGTCCAACCTCTCCACTGGTCTTGTAAAAGCAACATAGGTCGTGTTCATGTTATCTAACAAAACTCTATTTAATTCATCAAGCCTCTGTGGTTCTAAAATAGTATCCTTCATATCACCATCCTCCATCATAGCAACACTTAATGGCAGGTTTGACCCCACAGAAAGATCAACTGGAATAACCCCGCTAAACTTGTTAAACTCACGAGCAGAAATAAGGGTTATAACGATTTTGAATGCAAGGCCTTTTGCCTTGTGAACCGTCATGATTTGGACGGCTTCCTTTGACTTACTCGTAACAATACTTTTATCCTTTCCGTCTAAATCCCAAACCTTCAAAAATCCATGTATACCATTTTCATCTACTCTACTCACCTTTCTGGCTAACTCCATCATCCCCTCAGCGTATGCTGGATATTTAGAAGTCAAGCCAAAAGCTTCACAAGCATGACCCACAAATGCAGCTAAAGGACCAGTTGTTTTATCCTTTAATTCAAGCTTTGGGAACACCTTTGATAACATTGATTCAGTATCAAAGATTGCCTTTTTGCCCTTGGTGCCATCTTCTCTGACAAACTCTACTTGCTTTACAACTTTACCTAGGATTTCAGACTCGTTCAATTCCCCATTTGACATCGCACACGCACATTGTAAGATGATTGCACTCTGCCTGAAATCCGTTGGCCTAAGAATCCACCTCATCAAAGCAACTATTGCTTGGGGGCCTGGATGTCGTCCCAATTGTAGACTTTCCTCGGTCATAGGTTTTATATCATTGGCCAGCAAGTCTTGGGCTAGATTTGAACCAGTTTCATTGTCCCTTACAAGAATTGTAATATCACCTCTTTCGTATTTCAGACCGTCGTAGAAATGAATCCTATCTATAATTTTTTGAGTATAAATTTTACGCCTATCCTCCTTTGTTTTTTCTACAGCATAGTCCAAATAAACTCCGCCGTTAAACTCAGTTTTAGGTGTCTGCACAAGCCCTCCGTAAACCTCCTTTAAATCTGGGGAAATAAATTCTGATATAGCTACAAATAGTTCGTTATTCCACTTTACTATTTCTCTACCAGATCTGAAATTGTAATCCAAGGAGCTAATATTCTTCTCTCTCTCAAAAGTCTCCTCTGCATCTTTGATTGCAGGACCAGAATACCCGGGCTGAAGTTTGGGCAAATCCATAAGCTGCTTGTAGTCACCATTTCTAAATCTATAAATGGCTTGCTTTCCATCACCTACTACAAGTGTTTTATGCCCTTGGCTTATGGCGTGATCATAGAGGACAACAAGATTATGCCATTGAGTAATAGATGTATCCTGAAATTCATCCATAAAAATGTGATTGTACCTTGAGCCTAATCGTTCATATATAAAAGGTGCATAATTGTCTTTTACTATATCCGAAATCCTCTCATGCATGGCGTGAAAAGTCCTGATGTTATTATCAATTTGTACTTGTTCGATTTCCTGATGAAGGGCACTTAAGGTTCCCATCAAAGCAATTCTTTTATTTAGTTTCTTTGATAAAATGTATGTTTTGCCATCATCCGTTCCTGGTCTTAGTTTTTCTAATGTTTCGTATACATCAACAATGTAAGAGCCTACCGAATCAGCTAAAACCTTTGACTCCTCAGACACCCCCTTTTTTACCATAGCTCTGGGGTCACTATAAATCTTATCGAATGTTTTTGTTGGATCCGCAATCTTCACATACCTCAGATCACGTAGAATTTTAAAAATATTTCCAGTTTTTGGAAAATCATCTTCTGGAATATTTAGCGCCTTGATTTTTGCCAATGCCAAATCCACTTTCGAGTAAAAATTCTTTTCAAGTGAAATATTCTTCTTTCTTAACTCGTTAGAAATCCTTTTGAAATCTGTTGGGTTAATGTCTGAGAGAAGTTCAATTACTCCACTCATTTTCTCCTGCATTAGAGTGCGGCCTAATTGAGTAAGGGGTCTTCTCACTCCTGCGTCTTGATCGTCATCGACCCTGTTTAATGCAAAGCTTTTAAGTAGAGACGTTAAATCATTATTCCCTGGTGAACCTAATTTTTCTAGCAATTGAGATACCGCTTCTTCCAAGACTTTATTTGCATCAATCTCAATTCTATAATCCTGCTCTAATGCCAAATCCCGAGCAAAACTCTTAACTAGCCTATTTATGAATTTGTCAATGGTCATTACACTGATATCGCTATATCTATGCAGCATCTCTTTATGAAGAAGCGCAGATCTGTGCTTGACTTGAATAGGTGATAAACTCAATAATTCAGAAAGCATGCTCAATTTATCGCTTTCGCCTAATGACAATTTTTCTAGATCTTCTAAAATTCTAGACTTCATCTCGGCAGCTGCCTTATTTGTAAAAGTCAAGGCCAAAATTCTCCTAAAACTTCTGGGATCTTCATACTGAAGAGCACATTCCAGATACATTAAGACCAATCTATATGTCTTTCCTGATCCTGCTGAAGCCCTTACTATTTCAAAATTTTTCCCCCTTTGAATCATAAAATTGGTCTATCTTTCGTTGTGCAACTTATAAGAAAAGAATGTTTAGCCCAAAGTTTTTTTATTTTTCAATTTTAGCCTTACTAACGATGGCACTTTCATCGTGCTTTAAAAATAAGGATGCAGCAACAATAAATTTAAATTTTAACTTAGAATGGTTCGGTGAAAGTACTGCAATTGGAGACACTGTAATGTACCAAGAAAACCTTCCTCTAAGGTTAGAAAAATTTCTTTTCTACATCGATGATATTAGCATTAGGGATGAAAATGGAAATTGGTTGAATTCTGGATCTATAGACATGGTAGAGTTTATGCCAAACAACGAAACAACTTCAGCAGAATTTAGTGCAACAACTGTTCGAAGAGGTGTTGAGATTGATGCGATAAAATTTGGCTTAGGAGTAGGAGAATTTTACAATGGCCTTGAAGATGCACCAACACATTTTGGAAATGATCACGCTCTAGGGAGTGTTCAAAGTGCTGGCATGTATTGGAATTGGTACACGGGTTACATTTTTACAAAGTTTGAAGGAAAGATTGCGGAAACTGTTGACGGGCCTATCCTCACTCCATTTTCTTTTCACACTGGAACTGATGACCTATACAGGGAAGTTGTAATAGAATTAGAAAATTCAATTGTTGTTGCAGCTGAAGAATCTCATGACTTCAATGTGGTAATTGACCTAGGCAATTCAATATATACAAATGAAGACCAAATTGATTTATTCGATAATTGTGTGACTCATACTCTAAATAATCCGGAATTAGCAGAGAGATATGTAAACCTATTAGATGATGCGTGGACGATTGTTGAATAGAGTAAATGCTTTCATAATCGTATCACTTCTTCTTGTTGGGGGATGTGAATGTCGTGAGCCACAGTGGGAAGCAACTCCATATGATTTGGAAATTCCAACATTCTTTCCGCCAATGGACATCCCTGCAGACAATCCATTAACAGTAGAGGGGGTCAATTTGGGGAGGCATCTTTTCTGGGAAACAGCTTTGAGTTTAGACCACAGTATTTCTTGTGGAAGTTGTCATGCACCTGATGCAAACTTCTCTGACCCTGAACAATATAGTGAAGGGGTTACTGGTTTGTTGGGAGACAGAAATGCTAGTGCAATCATAAATCTTGGTTGGTCAACAACATTTTCTTGGGATGGTGCTTCTGCATCTTTAGAAGACCATATCAGAGTCCCAGTCGAGCACCCAAAAGAAATGAATATTTCGTGGGAAGAAGTTGAAAACAGATTGCAATATGATGACTTCTCTGTTGATTATCCTCAAATGTTTTGGGACGCTTTTGGCGAGAATATTATTACTCAAGATTTAGCTGTAAAAGCTATAGCCCAATTTATCAGAACAATGATTTCATCAGACAGTAAGTTTGATAAATACAGAAGAGGTGAAGCTGTTCTAAATGAACAAGAAGCAATGGGGTATCAACTTTTTCTTAGAGAGGGAGGTGATCCTGAAGTTACTCCTGGAGGTGAATTTGGAGCAGATTGTTTCCACTGCCATGGTGAAGCTGGGCTTCAGTTTTCAGATTATCTATTTCACAACAACGGCTTAGATGCATCATTTGAAAATGATCCTGGCAGAGTTAACATAACCGGTTGGGCTTTAGATTCTGGATTATTTAAAACCCCTACTTTGAGAAATGTAGCATTGAGCGCACCCTTTATGCACGATGGAAGATTTCAAACTCTTGAAGAAGTAGTAGAGCATTACAATAGTGGTGGAGTCCCCTCTTCAACTATAGACACTTTCATGAAATACACCACTGGAGGATTGCAATTAGCGCCAGTTCAAAAAGAAGCTTTAATTGCTTTTCTTCACACTTTAACTGATACGACATATATCAATAATCCTGATTTTCAGGATCCATTTTAATTAACGGATTTGGTTTACCTCTGGCTCAAGACGTATCCCAAACTTCTCTTCAATACTATCTATCACATCCTGCGCCAGAGCCCAAATTTCAGCTCCAGTTGATCCACCTTTATTTACTAATACGAGAGCCTGTTTATGGTGAACTCCGTGCGTTTCTCTGTCGTGACCCTTCCACCCTGCTTTTTCAATTAACCAACCAGCTGCAAGTTTAACTCTACCATCATTTTGAGAATATGAAGGCATATCTGGATAATGTATCGCTATATCCTCAAACTTCTCTTTTGAAATTATAGGATTTTTAAAAAATGAACCAGCATTTCCTAATTCCTTAGGATCTGGAAGCTTTGATTGTCTGATTCTTATAACAGCATTACTAACGTCCCTATGAGTTCTTGAAGCTCTTGGGATACCCGAAAGTTCGTCTTCAATTGCGCCATAAGACATCTTCAAATCAGATTTTCTATCGAGTATAAACGCAACTCTTACAATAGCCCAATTACCTTTTTCACGAGATTTAAATATTGAATCTCTATATCCTAATTCACACTCTTCAACGGTAAACCTTTTTAGTTCACCTGAGTTCAAATTTATTGCCTCAACATAGAGTAATACATCTTTTATTTCAACTCCATATGCCCCAATATTCTGCATGGGACTTGCTCCAACACAACCAGGAATTAAACTTAAATTTTCTACTCCTCCCCACCCATTATCAATGGTGTGGAGTACGAACTCATGCCAATTTTCTCCAGCACCCACTTCGACTTTTACAAATCTGCCGTCGTCATTTATTACATCTATCCCCTTGTGAGATATTTGAATGACTAAGCCATCAAAATCCTTGTGAAAAAGCATGTTGCTTCCTCCGCCTAAAAGTAAAATTTGTTGAGAATGTTGCCTAGCCCAATTCAGAGCTTCTAACAACTGTTCATCAGATGATACTTCAATGTAATTACTGCACTTTGCAGGTACTTTGAAGCTGAGTTTACTAGTTAAATCGTAATGCTGGGTAATCAAGTTTTATCCCATTTTCTTTTTAACATGGTTCAAAACCGGCTTTGATCTTACTCTACTTGGAGCAAATATTCTCCATAAAACAAGAATTACTTTTGGGGTAAACGCACTGAGCAATAATATTAGCTCAGAATTAGTTAGTTCAAGAGTTGATCCCATATTGTTAAAATCAATTAGAGATATAAACTTACAATAGAAATAGCTATTTAATTCAAATAAGTGCAACTTAGCAAAGTGAGCAATATAAACATTAGAGAAAAGGCAGAAAGCCTCATGAAAGATGGCCAATGGATGTTAGCCCTAATAGAATGGGAGAGTTGGCATGAAAAAGTGAATGATGGTGAAAAAGACCCAAACTCTTTTCACGATTTGGGAATTTGTAAATTCAATTTAGGCAGGAAAAAGGACGCTATATCTGATTTAGATAAAGCGGCAGAGTTACAGCCAGATTATGGGTATCGATTTGCAGCTCGAGGATGGATGAAGCAAAGTTTGGGAGATGACGCTGGCGCAATTTATGATTACAAAAAAGCACTAGAACTTGACCCTGAGGATATCTATACTCAAAACAACTTGATTATCTTAGAGGAGAAGCGCAATAAAAGGCGATAATTCAATTGAAAAACTCTGGGCCTAAACCTTCAACACTTGGCAAAACAGCTTTTCTCGAAGAAGTAGCTGAGGCTGTCCTTTCTGAAAAATCTCCAGAAAAATGTGCAGTCGTTCTGCCAAGTTTTAGAGCGAGAGCTGCTTTTTACAGAGCCTGTTCAAGAGTGGCAAAGAAAACTTCTAGATTACCTCAAGCTTTTACTCTAAGTGGATTCGTAGTTAAAAATGAAGAAAGGAAAATTATAGATCCTCTCGAAACACTCGCGGTTCTTTATGAAGTACAGTTGAAGTCAAAAGATTGCACAACTGAATTCAACAATTTCCTGGGTTGGGGTCCCGTAGCTCTTGCTGATTTTAACGAGATAGATCTAAAATGCTTAGATGCCCAAAAAGTTTTTAAAAACCTAAAGGACATAAAGGATATTGAGGATTGGAGTTTTGCTAAAGACGAATGGAGCGAAGACCAAACCAGATTTTCGAAACAATGGGATAGGCTTGCGCCCTTATATCAAGAGTTGCATGCCGAGTTAGAAAAAAGAGGCCATACCACACAAGCAATGGCCATGCGCTCCCAAAGCGAATCTTCATCAACTAATTGCTTTGACAAAGTTTTTGCCGTGGGTTTAACTGCAATAAACGAAGCACAAAAACGACATCTTAAAAAATGGTCTAATTCTGGAAAGTTAAACATGATGTGGGATGGAGATAACTCATATGTGGAAGATGAGCAAATAGAAGCTGGGTACTTTATACGGAATTTCGAAGGGGATAAAAATATAAAGTTGCCAAACGTTTTAGCACACGATCAACCAATTCTAAACGCAGTTGATTGCAGCAGTGTACTTAGCGCATGCCAATACATTCGTGAACACGTTCTAGAAATGAGTGATGAAGAAAAGGGCAGAACAGTAATTGTTGTACCAGATCAAGCATCACTTCCAATCTTACTCCAGTCACTTCCCAAATGCGACGAAGGATATAACGTTACAATGGGAATGAGTCTTCGAGAAACTTCAGTTTTTCCATTCATCAATTTGGTCTGCAGGATAAATGCAAGGGAAAATTCAAATTGGCACTATGAAGAATTAATGTCTGTCCTTAACCAGCCTGTTATTCAAAAAGCGTATAAAAAAACTGGATTTGAAAAAGATGCGAGTCAGGTTTTAAGGAAACTAGCTGAGAAACATTTGGTTTGGGTCAGTGAAGAAAATATTCACGAGTTTTCTAATGGCGCTGTTTATAAATTCGTTAGAGAATTAAGAACCATGAGTGTAAAGAGTGCAGATGAATATCTAAGCGCCTTTGTGGTTTGGGCTAATCAATTAAATGAGAAATTATCGTCTAGTTCTGATCCTTGGATTAAAGCTGGGTGGAATTGTGTGCGTAAGTCGGTTGCAATGGTGGTTCGCTTGCAAAAAACTCAAACCCCCTGTTCTACAGCTCATGATGTCAGGTCGATTTTAACTCGCCTGCTCGCTACTCAAAAAATAGATTTACTTGGAGAGCCCGCAAAGGGACTTCAGATAATGGGACTAAATGAAACTCGTGCTCTAGACTATGACAACATTTTTGTCCTTGATTGCAATGAAGGAGTTCTTCCGAAACACGAAATTCCCGATAGTTTTATCCCACTTGATTTAAAACTAGCTCTAAAGATTCCAGGGAGGTATGAAAAAGAAGCTGCATATGCGTATAGCTTTTATCGCCTACTCAATAGGTCGAGTAAAATACATTTCTTGTATAAATCTGAAGGGACGACAAATGATGGTACAGAAGCAAGTAGATATATCCTTCAATTAAAATCTACTTTTAAACCAGGTGGCAAGAAATTAAAAATCACAGACATCAAATATAGTATGCCATTACCTGGAGCGAGGCCAGATATACCTCCACTTTATTTGAGTGATGATATGCGCGTGCAATTAAAGCTTTGGTCTGAAAAAGGAATGTCTCCCTCAGCAATAAATAAGATGGTTAGTTGCGAAAGAAATTTTGCATACCGCTATTTGTTAAAACTTCAAGAGCAAAAGGATTTACAAGAAAGCATGGAGTCAAACACCATAGGTTCAATAGTGCATTTTGTGTTTGAAAAGGGACTTAAAGATGTAATTGGTTCTAAACTCACCACAGAACACTTGGATTCTATTTTAAAAAATCTAGATGTGCTCTTAGAAAGGGCTACCGAGAAATACTATAATACCAACATGGTAAAAAATGGAGAGAATTTATTGCTCCTTGAATCGGCAAGGTCAACTATTCAAAAGCTGATTAGAAAAGAGATCTCTGAGTTGAACTCTGCAGCGTCAGAAGAAATTATTCTAAAGGGAATAGAGAAGAAATTAAGTGCTGAATACCCAAGAGAAGATGGGGGTTCGATTGCGTTTTTTGGGCTAGCTGATAAGTTGGAAATTGCAGATGGCATCACAAGAGTAGTTGACTATAAAACAGGTGTGACAAAAAAATCAGATCTCAAACTCAAGGGGGATTTTGAAGAGGATTTAGATTCTGGAAAGAAGAGTAAAGCGATACAATTACTCGTATACTGTTCAATGCTTTTAAATGATAATACTAGAACTGTTAGCGCTGGGATTAGATCAGGACGAAATGCCAAATCTGGTTTACTATCTCTCGAAATTGATGGTTCAGATAAGATCACAATTGAGTCTGTTGAGAAGCTAATTAAGTGGATTCAAAAAAAGATTGACATATTATCTGAAAACGAACATGAGGTTCATCATAATCACGATTCGAGTTTTTGCGAATATTGTGCAGTGTTAGATCCTGTAAAGAAGTTTTGGGCTTAGCTTACAAGACAAATGAAGGTGCTTATACTAACATATTATTGGCCTCCTTCAGGAGGAGGAGGTGTTCAGCGATGGTTGAAGTTCGCTGATAACCTAAAGAAATTAGGATGTACTCCAATCATATACACACCATCTAATCCTGATGTTCCTGTACTAGATCCAACACTGTTGGAAGACATATCAGAAGGAATAGATATTTTAACGACACCAATTTTTGAGCCTTCACGTCTTTTTAGAAAAATATCTGGAAAGTCTGGATCCGAAAGATTGGGCGCTGATGGTGGTGACAAAAAACAAGGTTTGCTTTCTCGTATATCTCTTTGGATTAGGGGAAACTTTTTTATTCCTGATGCAAGGGTCAGATGGGTGAAACCTTCCGTTAAATTTCTTAGCAAATGGTTAGGTGAAAATCATGTTGATGCGATAATCACCACTGGACCACCTCATAGTATTCACTTAATTGGTTTGGGTTTGAAAAAGAAGAATCCCAAGCTCAAATGGGTAGCAGATTTTAGAGATCCATGGTCTGACATGGACTATCTAGACGATTTTAAAATGGGGGAAAAGGCAAGGAAGAAAATGGCCAAAATGGAGAGCGAAGTGACTTCTAATGCAGACAGGTTGATAGTGACATCTAGGAGTGCGGAAGACAAATTGGTTGAGGGGAAGAATAAAATATGTCTACTTATCCCTAACGGTTGGGACGCTGCTGATTTCCCTAAATCGATTCCTTCAAAAGAAGATTCAGAGATAATGAGATTTGGGCATTTTGGATCACTTCATGGATCGAGAAATGCAATTGGGCTTTGGAAAGCTTTTGCTGCACTAAAGGGGAAAGGGCAAAAGTTTGAACTCACTTTTGCAGGCTCATTCAGCCCTGAAATCAGAAGACATTTAATTGATCTCGGGCTTGATGATAATTGTGTGTTTTATGGAAACTTAGGTCACAGAGAATCGATTGAAAAAATGCTCCTTTGCGATGCATTATTGCTCATTCACAATGACAGTGATTCTGCTACAAGGAGTACACCTGGTAAATTGTTTGAATACATCGCGGCGTCTAAACCCATTATTTCTATTTGTAGACAAAATGGGGATTTAGCGACCATGTTGGAAGAATTTGGGCTACCTCATGCGCAACATAATGATGAGGTAAGTGCACTTGAAATGCTTCTTCAATATGAAAATCAGAAAGCGGTTGATCCTGCTCCATATACTCGAATGAAGCAGGCAGAAAAATTGTTAGAAGTAATTAGGTCTACTCAGTAACTCTGTACCATTCTTGAGTTCGAAACACAAACCATATGTATCCTCGCACTTTGAGCGTGTCGAGATCATCATCTTCAAACCACATTTCACAATCGTAAATTGATCCTTTCTTTGGGTCCATAATTGTTCCTTCGTCCCATTCGTTATCACCTTTTGCCGGCTCCATGTCTCTAACGATTTCCATTCCACGCACTCGCTTGTCTTTTCTGTCGTCTTCACATTTGTCACAATATGGATCTTGGTCTTCTTCTGGGAGTCTGAAAAGTTCAACTACAGTTCCGTAGAATTTGCCTTCCTTTTCGGTGATTTCTACAATACTCTTAATTCTTCCCGTTTCGTCATCTTTTGTCTTCCACTTGCCTAGGATTGGGCTTTGAGCTAAAATATTTGTAGAACTTAATATCATCGCAAAAATCAGAAATGCGATAGAGAATTTATTTGTAGCAATCATATTATGATGTTTTTGTTTTCAGTTTTTTCGTGGCTTGATTTCTAGCTTTGTGTACGCTGGCATTTAGTTCAAATCCTAACAATAATACAGAGCTGTTTGCATTAACCCAAACTAACAAGGCAAGGAATGTTCCAATTGACCCATAAAGTCTATTGTAAGAGTCTAAATATGTGATAATCCAGCTAAAGGCAATAGAAATTATTAAAATCAAGATCGTTGCCATTGTTGCGCCTGGTGTAAAGGTCCTCCACTTGTCCGTGTCTGGATTTCCAAAGTGATATAATATGCTCACAGAGAAATAAACTAGTAATAATGAGAGTAGCCATCTGACTATGTTGAGCCATAATAATATTTCACCTGGCAATAGTCCCTCGAAATACAACCAAGAAATCGCTTTTCCACTAAAACCTATTAGTAAAACAGAGAATCCCAACATTAAAACCAGAACCACTAAAAGGAGAATTGAAACGAGACTCGAATACCAAGTGTTCCCTTTGTTCTCAATTAAGTAGCTGGCATTAAATCCTGTAAGAATTGCATTGATACTACTAGATGCATATAAAAGAGTCAAAATGAAACCAATTGAAAGAAGCGTCCCCTGAGTTTTGTCAAGCAAGTCTTGTACTGTTTGCTCAAACAATGTTACCGTTTCGCCTGGGAAAAATATTCTCAAAACGTCTATTACGTCTTCCGCTCTTATTGGCGTATATGGAAGAATACTTAGTAATAAAATTATTGCTGGAAAAACAGCAACCAATAGCCTAAATGAAATCGCACCGGATCTAATCGAAACAGATCCATTGATTAGTCCAGTAACAAAGAATCTCAACACATCATAAAGGTTCATCCCCTCGACACCCCACGGACTAATCTCACGCAAAAATTCTTGAATCTTTACAACTAAAGAATGCTGTACAAGCCAAGTTTTAAATTTAGAATCACTATTAGCTGACATTTGGGGTAGTCTTCAAACTCAAATCTAAGCTTTTTACAGAGTGTGTCATGTATCCCATGCTAACAAATGCAACCCCTGCTTCTCCATATCCGCGAACATTTTCTGGAGTGATGCCACCGGATGCCTCTAAAGTTGCAGAAGAAGAAAATCTTTCAACAGCTTCAGTAACTTCTGAATGAGAGAAATTATCTAGGAGTATTCTATCAATATTAATTCCAGTATTTTTAGATGCAGTTAGTGCACACTTTATTTCATCAAAAGATCTTGTTTCAACAACAAGAGGTAGCCTATTTGGTCTACCCTTTTGGTATTCTGCTACTTGAATAAGTGCTTCCTTCATTCCTCCTGCGTAATCCACGTGGTTGTCTTTGAGCAGAATCATGTCGTATAGACCCATTCTATGATTTACTCCACCACCAATTGCTACTGCCCACTTCTCAAAGGACCTTAAACCAGGCGTTGTTTTTCTAGTATCCAGAACCTTAGTTGGCGTTCCTTCAAGTATGGTGACAATTTCACTTGTTTTAGATGCAATTCCACTCATCCTCTGCATAAAATTCAATGCCAATCTTTCTCCTGACAATATGCTTCTTGCAGGTCCATTGAGTTCAATAACCACATCTCCAAATTTCACCTCAGCTCCATCTTCAAAAATAGCATTGAATTCTATATCCTGATCTACTTGTTTGAAAACTTCTTCAGCAACTGCAATTCCAGCCACTACCCCATCTTCTTTTGCAAGAACATATCCGTCCTGAATAAGATCTTTTGGGACACTAGATTCAGATGTTACATCTCCCTCCCCTATATCTTCTTTTAGTGCGAGAGCGATAAAGCTCTTCATTGCATCGTTTAGCATTATGCAAAGATAATCTGTAACTTCACAACGTGCAGATTTCATTAATAGCAACTGGCAAAACAAACGCCAAATGGATAGTTGAGGGTATCGAAAACTACTCTAAGCGCATGAGCTACTACGGAAAGTTTAAATACATAGAAACTCCCATTCTCAAAAATAAGTTCGTAAAGGCAAAAAAGCAGGTTGTGATGAAAGAGGAGGCCGTATTGCAGGCAAAATTCTTAGAAGGAGTTGACCACTTAATCCTTCTTGACGAGAGAGGAAAGGTTTTCGATTCTGTTGGGTTTGCTAAACACATAGAAAAGCTTGGCAATAGAGGACTTAAACACGTTGCGTTTTTAATTGGCGGGCCATATGGTTTTGACCCGAGTATAAGAGAAAGGGCAAATGCTACTTGGACTTTAGGTCCACTCACCTTCCCTCACCAATTAATAAGAATTTTCGCTGTAGAGCAAATATATAGGGCTCATACTATTTTAAAAGGTGAGCCCTATCATCATCTGTAATGGATAGTTAGTATGTTTTATTGAGCAAGTATTATAACGTGGTTGTTCAATACTTCTACAGTTCCGCCTTTTACAGCAAATACTTGTTCGTCATTGTTGTTTTTCACAACTACCTCACCCACTTTAAGAGTAGTAACAAGAGCGGCATGGTTGCTCAAAATACCCAAACTTCCGTCAGAACCAGGAAGACCTACATATGTAGCATCTCCTTCATATAAAACTACGTCTGGTGTTAAAATTTCAACTGTCATGATTAAGCGTCTGCAAGCATTTTCTCTCCTGCCTCGATAACCTCTTCAATCGTTCCCTTAAGGTTAAATGCAGCTTCTGGGTACTTATCAAGTTCACCACTTAAAATCATGTTGAATCCTTTGATTGTATCCTCAATTGATACGAATGCACCTTCAAGTCCAGTAAACTGAGTTGCTACGTGGAATGGCTGGCTTAAGAAACGGCTAATACGACGAGCTCTGTTAACTGCCTGCTTGTCTTCTTCGCTAAGCTCATCCATACCAAGAATTGCGATAATATCCTGTAGCTCCTTGTAACGTTGTAGTATAGCTTTCACATTCTCTGCACAATCGTAGTGCTCCTTTCCAATGATGTCTGGATCAAGAATTCTTGAAGTAGAATCAAGTGGATCTACCGCTGGGTAAATACCCAGAGAAGCAATCTTACGAGAAAGTACTGTTGTCGCATCAAGGTGAGCGAAAGTCGTTGCTGGTGCAGGGTCCGTCAAGTCATCGGCTGGTACGTAAACAGCCTGTACCGATGTAATTGATCCACGCTTTGTGGAGGTAATTCTCTCCTGCATGGCACCCATCTCTGTTGCTAGAGTTGGCTGGTAACCTACTGCTGATGGCATACGACCTAATAGTGCCGATACCTCAGAACCTGCTTGAGTGAATCTGAAAATGTTGTCGATGAAGAAAAGGATGTCACGACCACCTGATTGCTCATCACCATCACGGAAGTACTCCGCAACAGTTAGTCCGGAAAGTGCTACACGAGCACGTGCCCCTGGAGGCTCATTCATCTGACCAAAAACAAGTGTTGCTTGTGATTTTTCAAGTTCAGCGTTATCAACCTTACTTAGGTCCCATCCTCCAGCTTCCATGCTTTCTTCGAATTCCTTACCGTACTTAATTACACCTGATTCAATCATCTCACGAAGAAGATCGTTTCCTTCACGAGTACGCTCACCCACACCGGCGAAAACCGAAATACCCTCATATCCCTTTGCGATATTGTTAATAAGCTCCATAATAAGCACTGTCTTACCTACACCGGCACCACCGAATAGACCAATCTTACCACCTTTTGCATAGGGCTCAATTAAGTCAATTACTTTAATTCCTGTGAATAGTACATCAGTAGAAGTACTAAGCTCCTCAAATATTGGAGCCTCTTGGTGAATGCTACGACCATTCTCCTTTCTAACTGCACCGATACCGTCAATTGCGTCGCCAACTACGTTGAAAAGACGACCCTTGATAGCATCTCCAGTAGGCATTTGGATACCTGATCCTGTTGCTTCTACCTTCATGCCACGGCTAAGTCCTTCAGTAGCGTCCATTGAGATCGCTCTTACTGTGTCTTCACCGATGTGCTTTTGAGTTTCTAAAATGAGTTTGTTTTCACCAGCTTCTACAACTAATGCGTCTAAGATATTAGGTAATTCAACTCCTTGAGGGAAACGGACATCAACTACTGGTCCGATAACTTGTGCTACTACTCCTTGTTGTGCTGACATTTTATTTTGTCTTGACGTGTATAATCGAGCGCAAAAATACAATAAGACGTACGAATTATTCGTCTTATACCTACCTAACTTTACACCCTTGGAAGTTTACAAGAGCACAAACGAATTTTTTTCGGAAGATCCTATAGTTTTAACCATAGGAACATTTGATGGCGTACACGCTGGACATCGTGCAGTTATTGATGTTTTGAGCCAAAAGGCAGAGGAAATTGGAGGCAAAACTGCTCTCCTAACTTTCCACCCACATCCCAGGGTTATCCTACATCCAGATAATCATGGTTTAAAACTTTTGAATACTATGGAGGAGAGAATGGAGCTTTTAGAAGGAGCTGGGCTGGATTTTTTGATAATAGAAGAGTTCAATTTGGAGCTTTCAAGGCTTACTCCCCTAGAATATGTGAAAAATCTATTAGCCGAAGGAATTAAGCCTTCAATTATAGTCATTGGAGATGATCACAGGTTTGGACGCAATCGAGAGGGCGATTTCAACGCTCTTGAGGAGATGGGAAAGATGTTTGGCTTTGAAGTTATTGCTCTTGACGCTAAATATGTAAACGATATTAGAGTGAGTTCTACTAAAATTAGGCAGGCTATATATCAGGGTGATATGCAAATTGCATCTGAATTCTTAACTGAGACTTTTCCTTTAGTTGGAATGGTTGTTAAAGGCCAAAAGCTTGGCCGCGACCTCGGCTTTCCCACTGCAAATATTGAAGTAGATAAAGAACTAAAGATTATTCCAAAAAATGGTGTGTATGCTGTCTGGGCTATAACTCCTGACGGAACTAAGCGCAAAGCAATGCTCAACATTGGAGAGAGGCCAACCGTTTCTAATAGCAGCAACACCAGCATCGAAGTTAATATTCTCGACTTTTCAGAAAATCTATATGGCGAAAATTTAGAAATAAGATTCGTCAAAAGATTACGAGAAGAAAGGCGATTTGATAATATTGACGAGCTCAAAGCTGCTTTAATCGATGATGAAAATTCTGTCCGTAAAATCTTAACTTGATAGGCAAATGAGATCAGTTTTCACAATTTGGACTTTGATGTCTTCAATAGTATTGAGTGCGCAAAACCCCATTGTGTACAACGATCTTCAAGAAGCTCACAAAGCTTTTGTCTCTGGACTTTTAGTTCAACACATCGACCTGTCAAAAAACAGATTAACTACACTGCCAATTGAACTCAAAAAGTTCCCAAATATCAAAACCCTCAACCTAGACAAGAACAAACTTGACTCTCTCCCTTCTTGGTTTAAAGAATTTCAAAACCTAGAAAAACTCACTGCTTCTAAAAACAGATTCGAAACCTTCCCAAACATTATTTTAGAGTTGACTAATTTGAAAACTCTAAAGTTGGGAGAAAACAATATTGATGGCATCCCGTTAGATATTGATAGGTTGAAAAACCTTGAAAGTCTTTGGCTCTGGTCTAATCTAATTAGAGTATTTCCAGCTTCTTTGAGTGACATTGAATCGCTGAAATATTTGGACTTGCTTTATAACGATATGTTGTTCGAGGAGCAAAGGCAACTGAGAGAATTGTTGCCAAACATAGTGATCGAATTTTCCGAACCTTGCACTTGTGAATTTGATGATTAAGAAACTCCGAATAGTATTTTCTGGAATTGAGAATTCAGGCAAGACGACACTTTCTAAAGCTGTTGCTGCAGAACTTGGTTATGAATTTATAGAAGAGCAATGCAGGTATAATAAAGATGTTATTGAAGGTGTAGAAACTCTAGAAACTCTTAAGAATATTCATGCACTTCAAGAATCGATGTCAGCTGAGTCGATGCAAGGCGCTGTTAATGGCGTTGTTTGTGACACTGCTCATATGGAATTGAGAATGTGGTCGCGGGTTAAGTTTGGGTTTGATATTGAGATTGAGCCAGAGGAACCTATAGACCAAATCTTCCTATGCCAAACCCTAGAGGAGTTTGAAGAAGATTCTCTTAGACAGCTTCCTGATTATATAGACAGAGTAGAGTATGAGAAGGAGTTTATAGAATTTCTAGATAGCGAGGGTGTAAGGTATAAAGTTCTTCCACCTGTAGATTTAGATGAGAGAAAAAAGACTGTGGTGGCGCGAGTAAAAAGGCTCTTAAATGGATAGAGTTTTAGAAGCAATTGCGGTGTTGCTTAGTTTGCTATACACCCTTATGTATTTAATTGGCATAATTCCTGTCGCGTTTTATCCTGCAGCAATTGGAGCCGCCATTTTTACATATTTATGTTATAAAAAAGAGATATATGCAGAAGCCTTTTTGCAGTTTTTTTATGTAGTTATGGCGCTACTAGGTTTTTATTTTTTCTACTATGGCTATCCATCGGGAACCTGGGGTGCTTGGGAGCATTTGGCCTTAGTTGTAGGGTCGACAATTGCAACGTATTTCCTGGGGCTTTACCTAAAAAAGAAAACAAGTTCAAAGCTACCCATGTTGGATTCATTTACCACGGTTTTCAGCTTGGGTGCAACTTGGCTTATGATTATAAATATCCCTGACAGCTGGTATTACTGGGTAGCAATAAATGCTGTGAGCACAGTGCTATACTACAGACGTGGGTTAAAAATTGGCGCAGCGCTATTTGGCACCTACTTAGTGATGTCAATTGACGGATGCTTTGAAAGTATTAGTTGGTTTGAGGACCTAGCTAACCTGTTTATCTGATGATAAACTTTACTGGTATAGTGTATTGAACGCTTACGCTCTTACCTCTTTGTTGTCCTGGCTCAAACTTTGGTAGAGATTCAACAACTCTCTTTGCCTCTTTATCAAGTCTTGGATCAACTTCTCTGAGGATTCTTACGTCCTTTACATTACCATCCTTGCCAACTACGAAGTACACGAATACTGTTCCCTGAATTCCTGCTTCTTTAGCAATTAGTGGGTACTTAGTGTTCTTGCTAACGTATTTGATAATCTCCATTTGAGTACACTCATGACGTTCATCACCCCTCATGCTCTTACATGGACCTAAAGCAGGCATATTCTCTACAATCATGAACGGAGTATCGTCTTCTAGATCTTCATCTTCCTCGATAATTTCAATCTCAGTATCCTCATCTAATTCGATGTCCTCAATTTCTAGTTCTTCCTCAATTTCCTCCTCATCATCAACGATTTCAATAACAGTTGTCTGCTGTGGAGGAGGCGGTGGAGGTGGTGGAGTAACTACGTTCACTGGAATCTCCTCATCTTCAAGAAGGTCCGCTTCGAAATTTAATGTTTGTCTAATAGCTACATCGTAACTAGTCCAAGAAAGAGCTACTAATACAATAGAAAGCGAGGCAATAAAGCCGAGTGCACGCCACGAAGAGCGCTTATTTTCTAAATCAGCTTTAGGGGTTTTACGACTTATCATCTGCTTTAATTCAAGAATTCAAAATTAATAAATCCACTCTTTATCGTTCAAGTATTATGCCAGTTTATGCGTAAAAAATCTTAACCAAGTGTTGCAGCATACGCTTCTGAATCCATCAAATTGTCAACATCAGCAGTCTCGCTAACCTTTACTTTTATAATCCAACCATCGCCATAAGGATCGTTGTTAATGAGAGATGGATCATTCTCTAAAGCTGAATTAAACTCAAGTATTTCTCCAGCTACAGGTAAGAATAGATCGCTTACGGTCTTAACCGCTTCAATAGTGCCAAACACTTCTTCAGCATCTAATTCTTCACCCTCAGTTTCTACTTCTACAAATACAATGTCACCTAGCTCGCCTTGAGCGTAGTCCGTCACGCCAACAGTAGCGACATCTCCTTCTAATTTGATCCACTCGTGATCAGCAGTGTAACGTAAGTCATTAGGTATATTCATGTTATTATTGGTTCAAATTGAATCGAATAGCAAATCCGGAATTAATGTTTGAAGTTGCAAATGACGTGGAGATTTTGGGAGAAGTCAACTGTTGATCATAATAAGCTCTCAAAGTTACCTTATCACTAACCTCTAAATCACTTGAAAATTTAATTGACACTAGCTTTTGGCCTGCAGTGACTTGATTCTGTTCTTCCTCCATCTTTCTAATAATTGTGCTATTATCTCTAATATTTAGGTCTAAGCGTAATAGTAAATCTGTCTCTTTTAGCATCTTAATAGGCAGCTTACCATAAGTCTTCATGAATGGGTTTCTAACATTGGCAAACTTATAACCAACTCCAACTACCATTCCCTTACTCTTTGTCTCTGTTACTTGATAGTTAGCAAGCCCAAAGCTCACATTCCTATCCCTATTAATCTCGAACTTAAGCTGTGGTTCATTGTCTGAGGCAGTCTTGATTGTCATGTCTAGCCCTACAAGAGGTGATAGTTGCTCAGAAATACTAACTGTGTTAAACTGTCTTTGGGAAATATAATTTCCTTCTGGGCCATTGTCAATCGCTGAAGGTAATCCATTTATTTCTTCATATTGAAGATTTGTAGTATATGAAGTACTCATCGTTGAGCGATAAGTATGACTCAAATTAAACCTTCTGAATTTCTTTTTAAGTGAAGGGATCTTGCTTAAACCATCGTAAGTAACCCTCCAGTTTGGAGCAACCTTGGTCTTCATTACATCGAGGTTTACAGTACTGGCGTCTTCACCTAAATATGCGCTTATGAATGCAGGAATTGTAACATCTTGCGATGTTCCACCCCATCCTGAGTAATATCCAGTCTCTGGATTTACTTCCTCATTATTATAGGTCTGTTCGTTAAGTCTAGAGCTTATTACCCATCTATTTTGAAGTAGCTGAGTCCAAATTTCAGAATCGAAATTTTCATCATCATCTACGAAGGCTGTAGGAAAAGAAAGAACTGTAGAAGAGAAGTTTCCAGTCTCAGTTGGTGATTGGTAAGAAAATCCTTCGAGTGCATCATCGTATCGGAAGAAACTCTGATGGTTGTTAGAAGTACTCCTATTTGCTGTTAGTTCTATCTTAAAGTGTTTAATCGGCTCAATATTCAACCTAACATTGTACGTTTCCATAAATGATTCGGTGTACATGTTATTCATGTTTGGTTCTTCTAAGAGCCAATCCTGCTCAGCGGCATATATTGCAAAATCATTTGTTCTATTACCAAACACATCTGTATTCTGATGCCCTAAAACAAACATCAATCCTGGAGCTGTAAAGTCAGAATTGAAACCAGCATATCTTGCCTGTTGAGAATAACCAGGGAGCATTATACCTTCATTTCTGGAGAACGATCCACTTATGTTTTGAATTCCCATAGCAAACCTCAAGATGTGCTCAAGTGGATTGATATTCCACTCGCGCTTTTTCTTTTCTTCTTCCTCTTCTATGTTGCCAAATCCGTCCCTACGTTCGTTGCTTACGTTGCTATTGGTTTTCTTTTTGGGCCTCTTATTATTTATCTCCTTTAAGTAGGGTACTCTGTTATAGAGTTTGACAAAATTAGCTTGACCATTCAGACTCAAATTCCTTGAATTCTGAATCGTGTTGCCTAAATATTCTTGAGAGAACGGTGCTCTATCCCATCTATAAGAACTTTGGTATCTCGCATCACCAGATATAAAATCACACAGAGGAATTTTATCAAATGGTAGCTTATAAGAACCATTAACATTGTGGTTATACGTAGTCACTTGACCTGCTTGTCTCAAGCTATTTGCTACTGAATCCACATATTGTTCGTAAAGAGAATCCTCTTTATTAATTATACCAGCAGGCTCTGTTACCAATGCGTTAGCTTGAGCAGAATAGTCAAACTTAAGAGATGATGTTAGGTCGTATTTGAAAATATAATTTCTAGTCCAATTCCAAGATTTTAGCACCTGGGTATTAATCAGAAGCGGAGTCTCAGCACCTAACAAATCGTAAGTGTTATTCCTCACTCTACTCGTCTGATACATCCTATCCATTTGAGTATTCACACTAATCTGCTTTGGAGCTAAATAGAAATTAAAATCGTAAAGCCACTTAAACAACTCCTTATTCTTAAGGAACCCAATCTTAGAGAAAGGCTTATAATTCTTTGGTCTGTTTTGCCAGTTATAGGCTAAACCTCCTCTGTGCTCAATATTCAGTTCAAACTCTGTATTTACATCTCTTCTATACTGCTCATTGTAACTGTAATTACCCGTAAAGTTGCTAATCTTCAAGAATGAAAGCGGACCTGAACTTGTTGAACCTCCTCCACGGCCACCCATTGCACCGCCTCTTCCTCCCATAGCACCACCCATTCCCATTCCTCCTCTAGAAGAACTCTTCATGTCTTTCGAATCCTTTCCTCCTTTTGCTCCAGATACTCTAGAATCATCTCCTACTCCACGATTATTCCTATCCCTTGAACCCCCACTACCTCTTGAATTACTCTGTGGGTTAATTCTAATACTTGAAAAGTTTATACTTCTGAGTCTATTTACAGATTCAGTCTTTTCCCTTCTAGCAGTTGGCAAATCCAAATCAGCCATTTCTAAGTCAGGAGAAAGTGGATCAAATTGAGGTGTTGATACCTGGTTTGAATAACCAAGATACATAGGAAGTTGAATACCTAACTTTTGAGGTAGTAGCTTACCTAGTTGTAATGTACTATTGGCATCAATTCCTTTCATAGTTTCTCTTTGACGTTCCTGAACTCTTTCCTCTAATCCCCCCCATCCTGGAGTCGACATATTTGCAGCAACATTTAAGTTACCAAGGTCAGCGAGATTTGCATTCATTCTTGCAACTGCAGCCCAACCTCCTTCTTCGTTAAAATCAGAAAGTCTCAATTCGTTAGCCCATACTACAGCACACTTATCTAATCCGTCATCCTCATAAGGATAGCCGTCAATATCCTTATCAGGGTTTCTTACGCCCACCATAACCATTACGACATTTGCGAGGTTTGGATTACCCTTTACTGAAGTTCTAATTCCTGTAGCTGGGTCAAGGTTTGAATACTCTTGGAAAACAGGCCATGCATCTGGCCGTTCAATCTTTAGATTTTGAAGTACGCTAAATTCAAAATCCATTTGGTTTTGCTCAGGCCAAATCAAGTCATCATTTGATGTCCACCATTCAGTAACAGCAAGTGGAATTTCGTATTCGTAATAGTTGTTGTCAAAATCCGAACCCAATCTTATAAATCCTGTAATATCTCCATCCTCTAGTTCAGTTCCATCGACTCCTGGCTCCGCATGAAAATACATTTTGAGTCGCTTGTACATTCTCATATCATAATTGATGTTTCTGTACGCTCCCCTAGCATCTCCATCCGCCAAACCACAAATCTCCATTGAAAGAGACTGCTCATTAAGTCGTCTTGCATTAACCGCTGCAACATCTATTTCTCGTATAATTCCCGGAGGTGTAACATAAGGAACAGGTTCTCTGTTTCCGTTCTCCTCAATATTTACTGCATTTAAATTGAAGAGTGTTGCAGATGGATCTTCAGGCTCTACTTCTTGAGCTCCAGCGAGGCTTCCTTCATATTTTCTCCACTCACCTCTTATGAGTTCCATTCTTGCAAACCTGATAGTCACTGGTTGAGACCATCCCTTCAAATACATTCTCATGAATCTGATTGAACGGAAATCTGTAATCGATCCAACTCTATCTTCGAATTCCTTTACAGGAATCTTAAACTGATACCATTTTATATTTCTCTGCTCGCTTGTCGTTGCGCTTTGGCTTTCCGTTTCAAAAACATCAGTGATATAATTAGTTCCTACATCAGAAATCTCTAAGTCTGAAGGTCTCATCGAGATCTTGTATTGATAGAAACTCTCAATTGTCCCAAGAGTTATATCCTCATTAATATCTTCTGTATTTGGGATAGTTGTTGATGTGATGGGGTAACCATTCGGAGAACCTGTATTTGAGTTGCCCTCGTATCTACTGAATTGCTTGTAACGATCTATGATATTTAAATCCGCAGCTTGCGATTCTGGATCTCTAAAGTATTTAAAGTCATCTGCAGATGGATCATTTTCTATTTCTGCTAACGCTTCAGCTGTCAATCCTGAAGCTTCTAAACTTGATAACCAATCGCTGAAGAATTCTCTCTCATCGTTAGAGCTTAAACCATCGAGTCCAACATCTTGCATTGCATAATTACCCGTAGAATTATCGAATGCATTTACTACATTGAAAATTGATGGGTCAGGATAAACTGCAAGTGCGCTAGTATCCGTTTCTTGCTCTGTATTGTTTTCCGAAGGCAATCCATTTTCAAATTCTAACTGGCTATCATTAAGTACATCCTCACTTACATTACCTAAGTTGATATACAAATCTCCACCAGTAAAGTTTTCACTATCATCATTAAACGGGTCCATAACCCAAAACTGGATATACTCAATATTGGCCTGTTCAAAATCAGTAGTAGTTAGGGCTCTTTGAATACCCGCCCACCTAGTTTCTGGCTCTTCTAATTTTCCTTCCTCCGTTAATCCGTATGCAAGGTTTGGTTCTCCTTCAGCAGGCACATAGTTGTAAGGTCCTCTTTCGTTTGGCCAATAGCTCAGGTCAAAAGTTGGGATATTTCTTGGGGTTCCAGGTTGGTAATCCCTGTTTGGGAAAATTTCTTGCTCGAGGATTTGACGCATCCTGTGATCGTGTCTCACCTCATTACTTACCTGACCATCCTGCAACCCTGAGCCCGAATAGAAAACTGGGTCAATTGTGTACCATGCTAATGCTGCTCTATTATAATTTGCTTTAGGTGAGGCCTCTTCGTAATGCTCAGGGAATAAAGTATATGAATCAGGATTATCTGGAGTAGATGCTAAGAACCATCTAGAAACTGATCGAATATCAATAGTAGATTGAGATCCCTCAAAATCATCTATGTAGGCATTACCTTGCTCACCAATAGCCCTACTATGTCCAGGAATTAGGTATGCCCCCTCTGCGCTTAAATCAATTAAAGATTCAGCTGTAGTACTGTAGAATGGTAGTTTGTCAAGAAATTTAGTAAGGAGTTTGCTTTCTGTTTGCCAAGTGAAATCCATACCCAAAATAGTATTATTCACTGGCTCATCTCCTATGTCTACTTTTTGTGTTAATGGTCTTTCCCTAAGGTTGAGGAAAGTCGTACCAATTGTAAAGTCATCACTTGCAATATAATCAAACCTTGTACCAAGAAGGGTCTTGGTTTGTATGTTGAACATGGAATTTGATTCGAGCGAAACTCGAATGGTTTGGCCTGATTCTAGAAGACCGTCATTGATAATTCTTACTCGGCCCAAATTGTAATCAACCGTGTAATCCTGATTTTCAATCAACCTAACTCCGCCGGCTGTTACAGTTACAGAACCCTCTGGAACGTTGAGTGCATTAAGAGCAATTTCTGACGAACTCTGGCTTTGGAATTGGCCCTTGATGTGATATCTATTTAGAGACGGAATTTGTTGAGCCGCAGTTTTTGTGCTATCGTAAAGTGGATCGAAAACTAATGTTTGGATTAAGGCATTCTCCAGGTTTTCGTCATCTACTCTTGCTTCAATTTCTTTTCTAAGATTATCTCCAAATGGCTCAACTGAAGGGAAGAAAATTCTACCGTTCTGACTGTTTATTGTCCCACCTTGGGTTGCAGCATTATCGACATAATCGAAAACACCATCCTGGTTTGGCATTGTATTTATATCAAAACGGTCAAGTCCTAAAAGCTGAAGGAGAAGTGTACCATCTAGAGGCGCTCGGGGTATATAGTTTAAATCTACACCTGTAGAAGGATCGTTGTACCAAATATCAAGTCTGAAATCCTCTTGGCTTAGGCCAAATGCCTGCATGCTATAAACATTCTTCATCATTCCCTCCCAAAGTGGTGAAGGATCCCCATTATCAAGATCGAGTTGGGTAACAGATGATTTAAGCATTTTCAGAACTAGTGCTCCTGGAGCTGTAAAACCATCTTGAGCTAGAGTTCCTACTTGGTAGGTTTGGCCATTGAGTGTATACTCGTATGCAACTCCTAGAACCTCAGCGTTGTTGAGCGATTGTCTCAACGAAATAAATCCAAGCCTAGAATTATATGTAAACTCCGATGGAGTTAATTTTCTAGCATTTCCTACTCTTTCGTAATGAACACCCTGCTCGAATTTGGTAAAATTTGAAGCTCTATATGCACCAATCGCAGTGTTAGCCTCTGTATAGCCCATGATTTGCTCGTTATTTACAAAATCATGGAAAATATCGTTGTTGTAGTTGTTCGGCGGATGGTTAAAATCAGTTGTTGGTTCTGTATTTGAGTTATTTGTAAGAGAGTGAAAATTCAAGTTAGAGCTCATATAATCTTGGTGCTCTCCTAAATCTGTAACTGCTATTACGTTTCTTACATCCTGGGTATTTGCCTGAAGGTTCACTACCCAAACCTCAATCCTATTAATCACAACTCCAGAATTTGGTACTGGCAAGCTTTGCATTGCAGTATCGTATTGGTTGCGGAAGTATTGTGAAAGGAAGTAGTGCCTATTTGCCTCATAGTCGTCGGCGCGAATGTTGAATTCTTGAGTTTGGGCTCCGCCCTCTACCTCAATATCCCTTCTTTCACCTTTCTGTTGAGAAACAATTGTTGAATTGTACAACCTACCCCATTGCGTCTCGAGCTTGACCCCAAACAAGCTTTGGGATCCGGTAATCAAAGTCCCCTGAAGTGGGAGTGAGATATTTCCAGCTTCAATGTTCTTCAAAATGTTGTCTTCATCACCTTGATAACCAATGTTCATTTGGTTTTCAAAATCAAACAAGGACTCAGTATTGTACTGCGTCCCAAGTTCAATTTTATCACCAATCTTACCAGTGATGTTTAGCTGTATCCTCTGATCAAAATCAAAAGTAGTTACCCTTCTTTGTCGCTCTGGTATTCGAGGATTTTCTGTATTGGAACTATTAATCCCAAACGATATCTCCGCTGAACCCTGTGGAATAATCTCAATCTCATTAGTTCCAAAGAGCATTTCGAAGAGTTCATTGTCTATCTCAAGTTTGGGAGCGAATGCCCTATTTGCCTCGTCATCTTCTTCTTGTAACTGATTCCAAAATTCTGTGAGATTTCCACTTATATCATAGTCCAAAAACTCATCGAGTGTAAAAAGAGAAGATGGTCTGAATTGGAGTGTGTCCCCAATAGTTTGTTGAACTATGTATTGGCCTGTTTCTGGATCATAGACTAAGTTGTAGTTAATATTTTCCGGCCAATCTAGACTTAATCCACCTGTATTTTCAACTGGGTTAAATGGATCTTCACCACCATGAGGGAATGGAAGATCTACCTCAGATGTATCATTTTCTTCTACTGAAGTTTGGGCGTGAGCATTTAGGTTGCAAAATAGCAAAGCCAAAAGGATGCCCAAACGGGCACTTATGCTAGCGATTTTATTCACCTATCTTCTCGTTTACAGCTCCTTCAGCGCCTGCTTGATCAACACTTCAAGCGCTAATGCGCCATCTGATTTCTGAATAATCCCGTCAAGAGCCTTATCCACACGTTTTTTGTCAAAGCCTAAAGAAGTCAAAGCCATTAACGCTTCTTTTTTAATTGTATTGTGCGGCGAAGATATTTCAGATAATGTCCCTGAAGACCCAGTTTCTACAGCAACTTTGTCTTGGAGGTCAATAATTATTCTAGAGGCAGTTTTTGCCCCTATTCCTTTTACCTTTTTCATAGAATCTACATCACCTGAAGCAATGACCTCAGAAGTAGTTGCAGAATCCATGGCAGATAGTATCATTCTTGCTGTATTTGCTCCAACTCCACTTACTCCTATTAGAAGCAAAAACAGTTTCCTTTCCTCAACAGAAGAAAATCCATAAAGAGTTTGAGAATCCTCTCTAACAACAAGATGAGTATGGATGAAAATATCCTCTTGATCTGGGATAGTTTCAAAAGTGGTCAAACTAATTAAAACCATGTATCCAACTCCACCACATTCAACCACAACATGCGTTGGGTATTTCTCAACTAATCTGCCGTGGAGGTGGTTAATCATGATCTTGATTTATTTTGGGCATCGACTACAGCTAGTCTAACCATATCTAATATTTCCTTTGCAGCAGACCCTTGTTGTAAAATATGTACTGATTTCTTCATACCTAAAAGAACTGGACCTTGTGCCTCTAATCCACCCATTTCCTTTAATAGCTTGTATGAAATATTACCAGCTGCAAGGTTTGGGAAAATCAATGTGTTTACTCTTCTTTTGTAAAGAATAGAGAACGGGTAAGATTCACCAAGAAGTTCCTGATTAATCGCAAAGTTTGCCTGAATTTCTCCGTCCACAATTAAATCCGGGTGGTCTCTGTGAAGAATCTTAGCTGCCTCAGCCATTTTTTCTGCATCGTCACCTTTAGACGAACCAAAATTACTATAGCTTAAAAGAGCTATTCTTGGAACTATTCTCAGTCTGCGAATCGCTTCAGCCATTAGTAGAGTAATCTCAACTATTTCCTCTGCAGATGGATTGACATTTACCGTAGTATCAGCAAAGAACATTGGGCCTTGTTTAGTTTGTAGGATATACATCCCCGCAACCTTATTTACTCCTTCAGCCTTGCCAATTACATGCAATGCTGGTTTTATCACATTTGGATAATTTCTTGTAAGACCACTAACCAAAGCGTCTGCCTCACCAGTTTCGACCATCATTGCTCCAAAGTAATTTCTTTGACGCATATTTCTTTCAGCCTCTAAGGCAGTTAGACCATTTCTCATCCTTTTTTCATAAAGAATTTTTCCATATCTAACTCTTCTTTCTTCTTCCTCATCTGAACGAGGGTCAATAATGATGGAAGAATCTAATTTGAGACTATTTTCTTCTATAATCCCTGTAATTTTATCCCTTCTTCCAATTAATATTGGATGAGCAATTCCTTCATCTACAGCTTGTTCGGCTGCCTTTAGTACTTTGTAATGCTCTGCCTCAGCGAACACAACCCTCTTGGGATTTTTTGTTGCTCTGTTACTCAGAGTCCTAGAAAAATTGGTCGCCTGACCTAATCTCCTTAAGAGAGTTTGCTCATAAGCTTTCCAATCAGTTATTGGTTCACGTGCAACCCCACTTTCAATTGCTGCTTTTGCAACTGCAGGTGCAATAGCAGAAATCAATCTTGGGTCTAGTGGTTTGGGTATAATTAGATCTCTCCCAAAAACTAATGATTGTTCGTCATATGCTTCACTTACCTCATCTGGAACAGTTGCTTTTGCTAATGAAGCAATTGCTCGAACTGCAGCGAGCTTCATTTCGTCATTAATACATGTTGCTCTTACATCAAGCGCTCCTCTAAAAATAAATGGGAATCCTAAAACATTGTTTACCTGATTAGGATGGTCACTCCTACCAGTTGCCATGATTATATCCTCTCTAGCTTTAACTGCTTCGGCATAAGGAATCTCTGGTTCTGGATTAGCTAAAGCAAATACAATTGGATTTGCTGCCATCCCTTTTATCATATCGGCATCAACTAACCCCCCCTTACTAAGACCCAAAAAAATATCAGCACCATCAAGTGCTTCCTTCAAGTTTTTGTATTGCTTCTTTGACGCAAATTCACTCTTGCGTTCGTCCAAATTATCACGTTCATGGTATACGTGGCCTTTACTATCAAAAATTGCTACGTTCTTCTTTTGTAGACCAAGTTTCATATAAAGCTCCAAACACGACATTGCTGCAGCACCTGCACCACTTACAACTATTCTAACATCTTTAATGTCGCGTGATGTAAGTTCAAGCGCATTTAGCATGGCTGCAGCAGAAATAATTGCTGTACCGTGCTGGTCGTCGTGCATAACTGGTATATCTAATTCCTCCTTGAGTCTTCTTTCAATTTCAAAAGCTTCTGGAGCTTTGATGTCTTCTAGGTTAATCCCACCAAAAGTTGGAGCAATAGCCTTAACTGTTGAAACAAAGTGATCTACATCTATAGCATCAATTTCAATATCAAAGACATCAATATCTGCGAATACCTTGAAAAGTACCCCTTTACCTTCCATTACAGGCTTACCTGCACTTGGACCAATATCACCTAAGCCCAAAACTGCAGAGCCGTTACTAATTACTGCAACTAAATTTCCCTTTGATGTGTATTTGTATACATCATCTGGATTGTCTGAAATTGCTAGACATGGTTCAGCTACACCAGGGCTGTATGCCAAGGACAAATCCCTCTGTGAGCTGTAAGGTTTTGTAGGGACAACCTCAATTTTGCCCTTTCTTCCACGTGAGTGGTAATCAAGAGCTTCCTTTTTACTTGGAGATTGCATAAAGCTTATTTAGCTACAACGAATCTTTTTGTTTCTGTAACAGCTCCGTCTATTTCTAGAGTTGTAAAATATAGTCCAGGCGATAAATCAGAAGTATCGATGATGACTCTTCCTTCTGAATTTAGCGAGCTAAATCTACTAACAGCGTTACCTGTTAAATCCCTGGCGATAATTTCTCCTGTTTTCCCTTTTGGAATTATAAAATCAATAAAACCATCGTTTGTTACTGGATTAGGGTAAACTGAAGATATCTCAGCTTCTTCTGTGTGGGATTGGCCTACAGAAGCGCTTTCTTCAACTATGTAAGTGATTTGAACACATGTTCCTCCAGCGGTATTTCCGACTGGGTGGAAGCAATATTCAATTATGCTTGATCCAGTGACGCCATTTGGGTAGAAGTATGCAATAAAAGTTGTGTCTGTGTCACCATTTGGGATGCCAACTGTGAATCCAGAATTTGGGTTTGAGGCATCAGCACCATAATTGTAACAAATTGGACCCCAGCAAAACTTTTCATAAGAACCCTCTCCTTCTGGATTATATGGGTAATTATAAGGATTTACCACATCAATGTAGTTTCTTGAACACATAAGTTCGATAGTGCCAAACTGATTATTCGAAACTGTCGCATGAGTAGTAATCTCTTCAGAAGCAGGGTCATCTAGGTATACATAAACTGTCTCTGCTTCAAGTATTACCTCAGGTTGAGCAATAGCTGTTCCTGTAGCGAAAAAAACTAACCCCATTAAGAGTTGAAAAATCTTGGAACGTTTCATGTGTGCGAAGTTAAGGCATACTAAATGAGTAGAATGCCTTTTCTTTGCATTCATATCTCAAAGACAAGAAAATGAAACAGGTAATTGTAGCACTAGCTATTTCTTTTGGCTTTAGTATTATGGCTGAAGCCCAAACCGTAGCTTCAATTGATTTGAAAAATCTTGAAGGAATGACCGTAAACCCTTTGGATATAGTGGGAAAAGGGAATCCTACTGTAATTTGTTTTTGGGCTACATGGTGCAGCCCATGTAAGCGTGAATTAAATAATTATATGGACTATTACGTTGATTGGCAAGAGGAAACTGGTGTAGAAATTATCGCAGTTAGCATAGATGATTCTCGTTCAATTAGCAGAGTTGCTCCTTTTGTGACGTCATCTGGCTGGGAATACGAAGTCCTTTTAGATCCAGGTAGAGATTTTGCTCGTGCCATGCAAGTGATAAATGTTCCTCATACTTTTCTTGTAAATGGCAAGGGAGAAGTAGTTTGGACTCATAACAATTATGCTGAAGGAGACGAAGATGAACTCTACGAAGAACTCCTGAAACTAGTAGAATGAAGAGATTAGTCTTAATACTGAGTTTAGGGCTTTTCGCTTCATTAAGCTCACTAGCCCAAAACGAAGACAACAATCAAGGAGTGGTCACTGGTAATGTTAGTATTCTATGGCAATCATACCAAGAAGACGAACTTATCGGAGCTGTAGTTCCACCATCTAAAACAGGTTTCAACGCTTTCTCTAATATCATCTATACAAAGGCGAATTTTTCGGCTGGGCTGCGTTATGAATCTTATTTGAATTCCGTTTTGGGATTCCCAGGAAGATTTAATGGGACAGGTGTGGGTTATCGTTTTGCTCGCTACCAGGATAGAGACAGAGGAGTCGATGTAACCATTGGTAATTTCTACGAACAATTTGGAGACGGACTACTGTTTAGGTCATACGAGGCAAGGGATTTGGGCTTGGATAATGCAATGGATGGAATACGACTAATTCTAAATCCAATTGATGCACTAAGAATAAAGTTAATCTACGGAAAGCAAAGATTGGATTTTGATGAAGGTCTGATAAATGGCGAAGGAATAGTTAGGGGGGCAAATGCTGAACTATCATATAATGACCTTCTTCCTGGATTCGCGGATTCAAAATTTAGGTTAAACCAAGATTTTTCATTTATTAGTAGATTCCAGACTGGAGGAACAATTGAGAAAGATGATATCTTTTTAACTCTACCTGAAAACGTAGCAGGATTAGAATGTGGTACTCGACTACAATATGGAACATGGAGTGCAGGTGCTAGCTATACACACAAGATAAATGACCCATCTGCAGACAATGGGTATATCTATAAACCAGGGGAAGCACTAACATATTTCTTAACCGGAAACGTTAATCGATTTAGTTTCTTATTGCACAGATCAGTAACTGATAATATGAGCTTCAGATCAGATAGAGACTTACTCTTATTTGATGCTCCAATAAATAACATTCCTGCAATTACTAAGCCGCATACATACAATTTGGCAGCCACTCTTTACCCATATGCGACAGTAATAAATGGAGAATCTAGTTTTAGAGGTGAGCTTTATTACTCTTTAAAAAGAGGTTCAACTTTAGGTGGGAAATATGGGACAAAACTGAGCTTAATTTTTGCAACAGCATATAGTCTTGACACTACTAATTTTTCTGGTAGAGAAGGTTTAGTAAATGGATATGAAAGAAACAGCTGGGGATTTGGGGATTCTCTTAACGTACAAGATATCAGCTTTGAAATCAGTAGAAAGTTTACTAAGAATTTCAAGATGAAGGCTATGTACATGAATCTTAGATTCAATACACTAGCTGTTCCAGTAACGACAGATTATAAAGGAATCGTTGATGCAAACATCATTGTCCTTGAAACCCAAATTAAAACTGGAAAAAAACAAAGTCTCAGGACAGAGTTTCAAGTTTTGACAACTGGTAAAGACGAAGTTGAAGAGGGTGTTTATGAAAAACAAGACAAGGGAGATTGGGCTACAGTTGTTGCAGAATACACTTGGAGCCCACATTGGTTTCTTAGTATTATCGACCAATATAACTTTGGAAATTCTGACTCAAGTAAAAGAATTCATTATCTATTTGGTTCAGCTGGTTATATCAATGGTCCTCACCGACTTAGCCTTGGATATGGTAAAAGAAGAGAGGGTATCTTTTGTGTAGGAGGTGTATGTCGTGCTGTACCTGCATCTAACGGGTTTGAGCTAACTTTTACCTCTAGTTTTTAGGTATGCAACCTATATTTAGCCTAATTCGTCTAAATATTATTATTTTTGAGCTTGCCAAGCCGGCTAATATTTGAATTTGAACAAATAAAATATAAAAATATGAAGCAATTTTACATGCTTTTTGCAGTATTAACACTTAGTTTTTCTGCACTTGCGCAACTTCCTGATGGAAGTATCGCTCCAGATTTTACTGCTACCGACATTGAAGGTAACGAGTGGAATCTTTACCAATTACTTGATGAAGGAAAGACAGTTATTCTTGACTTCTCTGCAACATGGTGTGGCCCATGTTGGAACTATGCTCAAAGTGGAATTCTTGAAGAAATGTATGCTGAATATGGTCCTGAAGGATCTAATGATGTAATGATTTTCTATCTAGAATCTGATGACACTACAACAGATGCTGATTTAAATGGAACAGGTGCAGCTACAACAGGAGATTGGGTGTCTATAACAAATTTCCCAATCATCGATAATGCTTCCAATATCTTTGACGATTATTCAAACTCATACTATCCTACTATTTACACAGTTTGTCCTGATAAAGTATTAGTTCAATCTGGGCAAGGAACTTTCAATCAGCATGTTGCAGCTGCATTCGCTCCATGTGATAACTATGTAAACGGAGTTGCAGCTCCTGTTATGACATACACTGGTGAAACATCTTCATGTGGTGGTGCTGAGTGGTCTGCTACAACTGAAATTGTTAACGTTGGTGAAGTGACTATCACTGAAATGACTATCGAAATCACTCTTGGTGGAGCTGCTCAAACACCTGTTAATTGGACTGGAAGCTTGGTAGCTGGTGCAACAGAGGTTATTGACTTAGGTATGTATACTGATGTTGGAACTTTAGAGGTTGATGTTGCTGAAATAAATGGTGAAAACTGGGATTTAATACAATCTGTTGATATTGTTGGGTCAGAAGAATCTACTACTTCTATTCAGATAAGAATTATGACTGACAACTGGCCAGAAGAAACGGGTTGGTCTATTACCAATTCAAATGGTGCTGTAGTTGAAGGTTCTAATGCCGGTGCTTATACAATTGCTGATAACCTTTACACTACAGATGTTACTCTAGACTTGAATGAGTGTTACACTTTCACAATGATTGACACATATGGTGACGGTTTAAACGCATCTTACTGGGGTAATTACGCTGACGGATACGCTCAAATTGTAAAAGTAGACGGAGCAACAGAGCTTGGATATGTTCTTGATTACCAAGGTTCTTCAGGTGTACAGTTTGAAGTACTAGAAATTGGAATGGAGGTGACTGAAGAGTCTGATCCATATGTAAACTCTGTAAATGAAGTAAACGAACTTGTTACTTCAGTAACCGTTTACCCTAACCCATTCAGTGGAAACACAAACCTTGAATTCACGACTCCTGAGGCTGGAGATGCTTCTGTAGTTGTATACAACCTAGTAGGTGAGAAAGTAATCGACATTAACCTTGGTTCTGTTGCAGATGGAACTCAAAATATCCAACTTGATTTCTCTTCTATGAACACAGGTATTTACCTATTAAGCGTAACTGCTGCTGGTGAAACTTCTACTCAAAGAATAACAAAAACTCACTAAGTAGATAATACATTGAAAAAATCCGCGTCTTGTACTAAAAACGTGCAGGCGCGGATTTTTAATTATCACCCAAATGAATCGTATTAGTCTAATATTAGTTTCAATTATAATTCTTCTATTTTCTTCATGTGATAAACTTGAAGATCCCCAATTTTATCTTGAAAATGAATACAAAATTGGAGTATACGGTGATCCACCTTCTTTGTCAGTAACAGGTCAAACTGGGAAAAATGTTCTAATAGAAGATTTTACGGCACATAAATGCGGTAATTGTCCACAGGCAGCAATTATAGCCGAAGATATTGTAGCAAATGGGGGAGGAAAAGTATTTGCCTTAGCAATTCACGCTGGTAGTCTTGCATTAACGGATGAGAACTACCCAACAGATTGGACAACAGAAGAAGGAGATGTTTTTTACACACAAACAGAATCATTTAATAATCCAATAGGTAGAATAAATAGATTTGGAGGGTTAAATAATATATACCCTTACACTCTGTGGGAAGAAATTACTGACTCTGAGTTGCAGTTAGAAACGCCATTAGAGTTAGAAATAGAAACAAACTTTGAAGTTGAAAACAATGATCTTAATATTCATGTATATGGCAAATACTTTGATGCAATTTCAGGATCTCATAATCTAATAGTTCTAATTTCCGAATCTCATCTTTTTGATAGACAATTAGATTATAGTCAACCTGAGACATATGTCGAAGATTATGAATTTAATCATGTGTTGAGATGCAGTTTAACAGGAGCTTTAGGGCTTGAGGTGGTTTCAAACCCTGAAGTAAACTCTGATTTCCAATCTGATTTCACCTTTAATTGGAATAATGAATGGGATATCGACAACTGTGAAATTCTAGCTATTGTATGTGACGAAAATGGTTATGTTATTAACTGCTTAGGTAACTATATAGAAGAATAATGCTAGCTAGAGGTATTTCTCTATTTATTGGAATATTCTTCTCCTTTCATTCATTGGGTCAAACCTTTTCTTTAGACTCTAAAGCTGTTAGCTTTAATGGTGGTTTTATATTTGGACCTACCCTATCACAAATCCACGGAGATGGAGTAGGAGGTTTTGATAAATATGGATTTCATTTAGGCACTGTAGTCAAAATGACTAGTAGGTCTAAAAACGGGATTCAATTAAGTGTAATCTACAATCAGAAAGGGAGTAGGGATCCCGCGAATATTCAACAAGGAAACTTCAGTTCACACAGATACAAGCTCACATATTTTGATGTGCCTGTAGTGTATAATTTGAACACTTCATTTGCGGATTTTCAATTTGGACTTCAGCCCTCTTTTTTAATTTCTGCGAAGGAGAGCATAGATAAATTAGAGTACACTGCATTTTTACAACCCGTGATTCATCCTTTTGATTTGGGCCTTGTAATAGGAGTCCAAAAGAATTATGGACTTAGTTCCACACTTTTCACAAGAATAACTCAAAGTATCATTCCAATTTCTCCAGTGCCAGAATTAGATCTGCCTCCAGGAGTACGTTGGAATAATAAGATGTTTAATATGACATTAGAGTTTGGTGTTATAATTCTAATACTTCCTCATGACTAACAGGAAGACGCTTTTTTAAGCCCCAAATTTGACTTATAATCTCTCCCTCAGCTTTGAAAACGACATCACCACCGCTCAATGCGTTGGTGAAATTGTCAATCATTATTTTCCCGATAGCCCCTTTTCTTGACATAAGTTTAAGGCTTACCTCTGTCGTGTCCCTTGACTCAAGCTGAATGACTTCCTCAAGTACTAAATCACCTGCCTCAGTATCACCAATGCTTAAAATTATATCGGCAGAACTAACGTTGAAGTTGAGAAAGTTTGGGTTGAAAATCTTAACCGTAAGATCAGATTTTATACCGATTATACTTAGCTCAATATTTGAGAACCCTTCTACTTCTATTACTTCAATTTTTTGATAACAACCAGTAAAAGCGAAGGATATCCCTAGAATTACTAATGTGTAAATCAGATTACGCATTGCCTTTTGTTTCGGCATAGTATTTATAAAAAAGCGGAATTGTTTCAATCCCTTTGAAATAGTTGAACACTCCGTAATGTTCGTTTGGCGAGTGAATCGCATCTGAATCTAGGCCAAACCCAAAAAGCACAGTCTTCAACCCTAGAATCCTTTCAAATGAAGCAACAATGGGAATTGAACCTCCGCTTCTAACTGGAATTGGTTCTTTTCCATAAGTATCCTGCATAGCTAGTGAAGCTGCTTTATAAGCTGGATTGTCAGTAGGTGTTAATGCTGGAGCTGCACCATGCATAGGTGTGATTTTAACACTAACAGATGGAGGTGCAATTTTTTCGAAATGAGCCATAAACTGCTCAGTTATTCTTTCAAAGTCTTGATGTGGCACTAACCTCATGCTAATTTTTGCTTTAGCTATTGAAGGTATTACTGTTTTTGCTCCTTCTCCTGTATAACCACCCCAAATTCCGTTTAGATCAAGTGTGGGCCTAATACTCATTCTCTCTGGTGGTGAATACGATGGCTCTCCTTCAGTGCCTCCAATGCCAATACTAGATTTATATGCTTCTTCGCTAAATGGAGCTCTCGCCATCGCATCTCTTTCTGCATCTGTTAACTCCAAAACATCGTCATAGAATCCATCGACTGTAATCCTTTGGTTTTCATCCTTAAGTGAAGCAATCATCTCGCATAGAATATTGATAGGATTTGGTGCTGCTCCTCCGTACAGTCCGCTATGAAGGTCGCGATTTGGTCCTGTAATTTGAACTTCTACATAGGCCAAACCCCTAAGGCCAACACAAATTGAAGGAGTATCATTTGCAATGATTCCAGTATCACTTACAAGAACTACATCGGCAGCTAATTTCTCTTTGTGTTGCTCTAGAAAATCGTCAAGGTTATCAGACCCCACCTCTTCTTCTCCTTCGATAATAAACTTTACATTACAAGGAACATCCCCAGAAGCTACCATTGCTTCCAACGCTTTAACGTGCATAAACATTTGGCCTTTGTCATCGCAAGAACCTCTTGCAAAAATTGCTCCTTCAGGGTGAATGTCTGTCTTTTTGATGATTGGGTCGAAAGCAGGGTTATCCCAAAGTTCAATCGGATCCGCTGGTTGAACGTCGTAATGACCATAGACTAAAACAGTCGGGACATTTGGGTTAACAATGTATTCTCCAAATACAATTGGGTGGCCAGGTGTAGCCATTACTTCAACATTACTTGCTCCAGCTTGAGTTAGTGAATCTGCTACTGCATCAGCGCACTTTTGTACATCACCAGCATAAGCTGGATCAGCAGATACTGAAGGTATGCGAAGTAGGTCAAAAAGTTCGTCCAACATGCGTTGACGATTTTCATAGATATATGCTTTCATATTCATACCCCGAAGGTACAAAACCTATCTTCGCAACATGAGCAAAAAAGTCCTCCCAAATTTCGATAACACAGAACTGGCGTTTCGCCATTTATCTGATAGTGATTTGAGAAGGGGGCGTATCTTATTCGAACTATTAAGTAGGCCTTGGCTCGTTGGTATTGGCAGTCTTTTTGCAAAGATTGCTTTAGCACTCAGGTTTCCAGTTGCATGGGCTATTAAACCAACTGTCTACGCACAATTTTGTGGTGGAGAAACTATAGAAGAGTCCGAAAACACTATTGAGCTACTATCAAAAAATGGAGTTAGAACCATTTTGGATTACAGCGCTGAAGGTATTACCTCTGAAGAAGAATTAGATAGCACTTGCTCTGAAATTTTAGCTGCAATAAAGGCAGCAAGCAATGATTCTAGGCATGCTTTTTCTGTATTCAAGCCAAGCGGATTATCTCTTCAAGGATTGCTAACTAAGTCAACCGATAAATTCACTGTAAAAGAGGAGGAAGAATGGGAACGTGTACTAGGCCGAATTAGAAGCATTTGCTCATCAACTGCAGATGCAAGCGGAAGGGTTTTAATAGATGCTGAAGAGAGTTGGATACAGGACAATGTTGATGAGATCGCTGAGGACATGATGAGTGACTACAACAGAGAAACAGCTGTTGTATTTACTACAGTACAACTATACAGACACGACAGACTTCAATATTTAAAAGAGCTAGGCGAAAGAGCTAAAGAAGGAGGGTTTAAGGTGGGCGTTAAGCTTGTTAGAGGCGCTTATATGGAAAAGGAAAGAGCAAGAGCAGAAAAGTTAGGATATCATTCACCCATCCAACCAAATAAGGAAGCTACCGACAAAGATTATGATGAAGCAATGAAGTACTGTCTAGACAACTTAGGTGTGTTCCACATTTTTGCTGGAACTCATAACTCTGAAAGCACTCTTCTACTATGTGAGGAAATGACAAAACGTGGAATTCAAAATGATGATTTTAGGATATCATTTTCTCAACTACTAGGCATGAGTGATCAAATCACTTTTAACCTCGCTGCTCACGGATACAATGTTGCTAAATATGTTCCCTACGGTCCCATCAGAGAGGCCATGCCTTACTTAATTCGCAGAGCAAAGGAGAATACATCAGTTGCAGGCCAAACTTCAAGAGAACTATCTCTCATTCGTAAAGAGTTAGAACGAAGAAAGGCGTTATAACATTTGCAGATATCGGATTCGTAGAAATAATCGGATTCGTTTTTATTGTAGTCAAAATGGGAGTCGTATGCACATCTGTAATGGACAGAATAAAAGACAGGGCCCCAAGGCTTGAGAAAGAAAGGTATTTATGGATGTTTTCCTTGTATCTACGTCTTTATTCAAAGCATCTTACCGATTTAGTTTGATAGAAAAAAAAGGGGGGGGGTATATATGATTGCTTTTTACCTACTAGAGCCAATAGGAGGATTAATTATAAAAGCACTTGTTGGTGTTTCCCCTTGGTATTAAAGATTCCACTTCATGGAAATAATCTATGTTTAGTATGCTTCCACTTGATTTATCTACGGAATAATAGGCAAGCTCTATTATGATATTCTGATTTCTATCTAGAATCTGATTTCCTGATAGCTATACAGCCCAAAACACCCAAAGCCCGTACTTACGTTTGAGTAAATTAAGTCCGGTTCTGCAAATAGATTTTGGTTTTCAAACTCTTCTAAACTCATATAATAGCTTTCAAGTTCAGAGCTTATAGATTCGACTCTTATTCGTCGAGCTACTACATTTCTCTTATCTCGATTTTCAGTATAGAAAACAATATCATGCAGTCCATTTGGGTCTGCTGCAACAGTTTCGTCTTTAATTAATATTCCATCTTGAGACCAAATTGGTGTCATCCTAGTATCAAGCTCATCTTCAACCCAAACTGTCCTCCAATCAGATACTACGCCAGGTTTAATCTCAAATTTATAATCTAGATAAACCATGTAATTCTCTACAATTGTTGGGTCTTGGTCAATACTGATTTCATATCTATCTCTTATGTATTCAAAACCCCAAAACATTGCTGTGTCATAGCCTAAATAGAAATCACCTACTATTTCTGACTTGGATGGCATCCTGGTTTGGGCTGTAACAACAGGTTCAAGATTTGTATATACTTCTAAATAAATTTCACCTTCTGGGATTTCTACTTGGCCATCTAAATCCAATATATAAAGTGAATCTTGTAGATGGCTCGGGTCTATCTCATAGATAAGATCTCCATTTTCATCTTTTAATGAAATAATCGTGCCTTCTATAGTTTGAGGACCATTTGGGTCAGTTACACTTGCCGAATTTGTTATAAAAGCTACAAGGGAATCTGCCTCATCGGAGAAAATTAAAGTCGCTGCAACTCTTGGGTCATGACCAGGAAAATCAACATAATTAATAGTCCCCTCTCTGAATTTACCACATCCAATGATTAGAGAACATAAAGTCAATATTAATAGAGTTCTTTTCATTTTTAGAATTTAAATCTCCATGCAACAGAAGGAATGATTGGGAAAATTCCGTACTCACGAATATGCGGAACATCGTTATCGTCATAATCGATTTGAGCAAAAAATGGATTTAGGTTATTATATAGATTATATACACTTACTATAAAAAACTTGGAAACTCCATTGTCGTAATTTGTCTCCTTAGTAAAGCTTATATCTGCTCTATGGTAGGGACTCATCCTGTAGGAATTTTTTTCTGATGGGATGTTCGCAATGAAAGTATTTACCCCTTGAGCATCTGGCACATAAGTTGAGAATGTTGTTTCGCTAAGTGTTAGTGCTCTACCAGTACCATAAACCCAAACAAAGGAAGAACTCCACTTATCATTCAAATCGAAATTGTATACAAAGCTTACATCATGTCTTCTGTCATATGTGAATGGATACTCTCTACCGCTATTAATTTCTTCAAAGGTTCTATTTGACCAACTATTTGTGTAGCCAAGCCAACCCGTAGATCTTCCATGCTTTTTTTGGATTAAGATTTCATATCCATACGATTCACCTATTCCCTGAGTCACTTTTGACTCCCAGTCTGTTCCTATATCAAAAAGGAAACTTGCTCCTTCTTTATAACTGAGCAATCCATCCATGCTCTTATAATATCCCTCAAGACTTATTTCAATATCGTTGATAGTCTTTGCAAATCCAGCTGCAACTTGCCAGCTTTCTTGGGGTCTAATATTTGCTGTTGAAGGAACCCAAAGATCGGTTGGCATACTCAATCCTTCGTTAGTCAATAAATTAACAAATTGAGCCATCTCTGCATAAGAAGCCTTAAACGCGACATCGCCAGGAAGCTTATAACTAAATGCAAGTCTTGGTTGAAAAGAATAATACGAAGTGTCTTGTACACTCAATGTAGAAGCGTGCAACCCAGCGTTTATTTTCATCCCCTCAGTAACCTCCATTTCATCTTCTATATAAACATAAGTTTCTCTTGATTTTACTTCTCCTGGGCCAAACACCGTATCAATTGGATTAATTCCTCCATAATCAAATTCCACCGCTGTTGCACCTGGTACGAACCTGTGCCAAATGTGATTTGCTCCGTATCTAATTAAATGCCTTGAGTTGGGGCTATAATCAAAATCTAGTTTTGCAGCAAAATCATTTATGTATGAATTATAAAGCGCAGAAAACTGAGTTGATTCTTGACCACCTTCGAAAAATGCAATATCAAAACCAGAATTAAAATTGTATTTACTGTGTGTGAGAGAAAAATTAGAAAACATTTTTGGTCCCCACTCGTGATTCCATCTTAGTGCTTGAATCTCGTTTTTCCAATCGAGTCCCATACTAGCATTTGTAGATGTCCCACCAAAACTTTCATCAATAACTATCCCAAAATCGTCTTTCCCTGAAAACGCACTGAAATATAATCTATCCTTTTTACCAATCTTCCAATTCATCTTGCCGTTAAAGTCATGGAAGAAATATGTAGGGTCAGCTATCACATCACTACCTTCATCCTTTGACAACCCCCTTATCATGGGCCCGAGTAATAAATCAATATAGGTTCTTCGGTAACTAAGCATAAATGACGCGTTGTCTTTAACTATGGGACCTTCTATTGTTGACTTTGCTGCAATAATTGAAACCGTAGCATCACCGTGGTACTCTTTCATATTTCCATCCTTCATATGGATTTCAAGAATGGAACTTAGACGACCTCCAAATCGAGCAGGGAATCCACCCTTCGTTAGAGACATATTTCTAACTGCATCTGCATTGAATACAGAGAAAAACCCAAATAGATGATTCACATTATATAGTGGCACTCCATCCAGTAGCATTAGGTTTTGGTCGGGTGATCCCCCCCTAACATAGAGACCGCTAGTGCCTTCACCTCCAGATTGAACACCAGGCATAAGTTGAAGGACTCTAAGCAAATCAACCTCTCCTCCGATTGCTGGAAGTCGCTTGATTTGGTCTATAGGAATTTCAACCTTAGACATTTGGACTTGGTCTTCAATTTTGTTGAAAGCATCTCCCGTAACTACGGCCTCCTTCAATTCAGTACCAGCAAGAAGATTGATGTCCATACTTAGATTCTTACTAAGGTCTAACTCAAATTTTTGGGCGGTGTATCCTATATAGGTTACAACAACTGTGTGCTTACCTTCTGGTAGAGTTAAGGAATAGAATCCATATACGTTTGAGGCTACGCCCAAACGAGTTTCTTCACTATATATAGTTGCGCCAATTAACTGCTCACCACTCCCAGCGTCTTGGATGTGACCACTTAGTGTATAGCTTGTTTGGGCTAAAGTTTGAAGGGAAAAAGCAAGTGCAAAAAATGTAAGTAAAAGCCTCATTTAGCAGTCGCAATCATTGCTTTCATTAAAGTTAACACTTACGACGGTTGCAGCAGTATCGTTGAGCACAAAAATCGCAGATTGCAGGTTTGAATCTTGTTCAATCAAATACTTTCTGGGAATCTCCCTTGGAGTACTTTCTGAATAATTAATCGAACCCCCTGTCACTAAATCCGCTAGATCACTAACTGACATTCCATTGCACTCGAGGTAACAAGCTACTTCTTCAGTATTCATAATACCTCTTGACCTAATATCTTCCTTAATCCTTTCGCTTGGCAACCAGTCCATACACCCCCTCTCACTGAACATAATGTATGTTAAGGCTAAACCTATTAGCACTCCCATTAAGTACTTTGAAAGTCGATTCAAAAATTTCATAGTTCAAAGCTAACCCCTCCTTACCTTCGGGACATGATTTCCACACGCGATTTAACATTTAGTTACTCTGGATCAGAGCTTCTCTCCTTCCCTGATGTGAGCTGCGGATCTGGTGATCAACTTCTAATCTTAGGCGATTCTGGATCGGGCAAAACAACTCTAATTCATTTAATATGTGGCCTACTAAAGGCTCGAAGCGGTAACATTAAAATTGGTGGTGTAGACGTAAGTGTCTTGGGCGACAGGGAAATGGATAAGTTTAGGGGAGCAAATATTGGTGTTGTTTTTCAGCAAGCTCACTTTGTGCAAAGCTTGAGCGTTAGTGAAAATCTTACTCTTCCATCACTTATGACAAAAGACAACATAAGTAGTGAGGAACTCTATTCTCGCATTAGTGAATTATTAGAAAGATTGGGGCTGTCACATAAAGCAGATTCTTCACCAAAGGAGTTGAGTGTTGGAGAACAGCAAAGAGCATCAATTGCTAGAGCTTTGATTCACAAACCCCAAATAGTTTTTGCAGACGAGCCAACTTCGGCACTTGACGACAAGAGTACTGAAGCTGTGATTTCTCTTTTAGAAGAGGAGACCAAACTCGCTGGAGCTTGCCTTGTAATCGTAACTCACGACCAAAGACTAAAATCAAGGTATGAGAAAAGAGTTGAATTAAAAAAACTAGCCGGATGAGGTTGTTTTATATCGCAAGAAAAAATCTATTGGCCAAGCCTTTGCAAACGGCTTTAAGCACAATTTTGCTTGCCTTTGGTGTAGGTATGGTGAGTCTTATGATTTTGAGCGAAAAAAAAATCAAAGACCAATTCGAGCGAAACATTAAAGACATTGACCTTGTTCTTGGAGCAAAGGGGTCGCCTCTTCAACTCATTCTAGCAAACGTATATCACATCGATGCGCCTACTGGGAATATTGACCTTGCAGCTGCTATGGAAGTAACCAAACATCCATATGTTGAATCGGGTATACCACTTGCATACGGTGACAACTATATGGGATATAGGATAGTTGGTACTGATCATTCTTATCCTCAACACTACTCTGCTGAAATATCAGAGGGTGAGATGTGGTCTGAAATTTATGAGGTAACAGTTGGTGCAGTCGCAGCAGAAAAAATGGGGCTTAGTATAGGTGATACTTTCTACAGTGCTCACGGTTTAAAAGATGGTACTGATGTTCACGATAATGTAGAATTCAAAATCGTTGGAATTTTAAAAAGTACTTCATCTGTTATTGATCAGCTCCTCTTAACGAACATTGAAAGCGTTTGGGGAGTACATGGTGATCACACAGATGAGGGAAGTGAAATAACTGCAGTTCTTTTAAAAAAGAGGAATCCTATGGCTGTTCTCACACTGCCAAACCTTTTAAAGGATACTAATATGCAAGTTGCTCTTCCGGCAATTGAAATAAATAGGCTGAATAATCAGTTTGGTATAGGCACAAAGGCAATTTCTGCGATTGCGCTTTTGATTATGGCATTGAGTTTTGCCAGCATTTTTATCTCTGTTTTTGAGAATATGCAAACGAGGAAATATGAGCTTGCATTAATGAGAACTATGGGCGGGACTCCTGCAACTCTTTTTAAATTAATTATCCTCGAAGGAGGGCTACTGAGTATTGGTGGAGTTCTTTTTGGTTTGTTTATCAGCAGGGTGGGACTCTTTACCCTAGCTACATTAGTTGCAGACCAATTCAAATACGACATAAGTGAGATGTCACTTTTGCCAGCTGAAATTGCTCTTATTTGTTCCGTTATCTTTGTTGGACTTCTTGCTTCTACCATACCTGCGATTAAAACTCTAAGGATGGATATTAGCGAAACACTTTCAAACGAATGATGAGATCAGGTTGGATAGTTGGAATTATGGGATTAGTTGTGCTTACTTCACTCAACTGGAGTAGCATGTGCCACCCTACACCAGAGGGAGAGGCAATGAAAGATCAAATCCGCAAAGTAGCTTTTGCAAAATCAGAAGACCCTATTAATGAATTTGTCGATGAAGAGTTGCTCGAAAAAGAATATTTAGAATTGACTTGGCAACGATTAAGCGATGTTGAGTTTAGAGATGTTTTTTTAGAGGAGCTTGAGGCATATTATTGGAAGCCAACATTTGGCCCTGACGTTTTGAGTGCTGAGGGTTCTGAATTTTACATCACTGGTTATGTAATCCCTGTTGACACAGATGAGGACTTTTACGTTCTGAGTAGATATCCATTCGCAAACTGTTTTTTCTGTGGGGGTGCTGGCCCAGAGACTGTAGTTGATTTGCAATTCCCAAATAAATCTCCTCGTGAATATGTAACAGATGAGAGGTTGACATTTGCGGGTACGCTAAAGCTAAACGCTGACGATATCTACCAGATGAATTACATAATAAAAGATGCTGTAGAGTATACTCCTTGATTGATTCTAGGCTAAGTGGATAACTATTTGGCTTTTTAACACTTTGGAATGTACTATGGTAAGATATTGTGCGTTATATACTTGACTATAACAAAATATTATGTTAGAATTCTGTAAGAAAGTACTCGCTAAAGTCAGCTTCGATAGAGCCCTTTTTGCAAAGGAATTGAAAAAGAGCATGAGATGGTTAAAGGTAGCTGAAAGAGAGAGTCTAAAAAAATGGTGCTTGAAAAAGTACGGCGATTTATATGGTGATTTAATCCTCACCACATTTTCTAACTCAGCCCTTGTCTAACGACAGGGCTTTTTTATTTCTGAATAAATTTGATGTTGCGCTTAAGGCCCTCGAATCCAGTCCTCATTACTGGACTACTCTTAAAATAATCCCTGAACACTTCTTCAGTAAGATCTACCCAATCGCTTTTAGTCATTTCAAGTAATCCAAAAGAAGGTTCGAATTCTGGCTCACTTGTTTTGGTTGAATGTCTATTCCAAGGACACACCTCTTGACATACGTCGCAACCAAATATCCAATCGTCAAACTTCCCTGCCATAGGTTCTGGTATTTGGCCCTTTAATTCAATTGTAAAATAACTTATACACTTTGAACCATCGACCACATAAGGTTGAATTATCGCACCTGTTGGACATGCGTCAATACATCTTGTGCAAGAACCACAATGATCTGCAACTGGAGTGTCGTAATCAAATTCTAAGTCTAGCATCATTTCGGCTGTGAAGAAATAGCTCCCAATTTTCTTAGAAAGCAGGAGACTGTTTTTACCTATCCATCCTAATCCAGATTTTGAAGCCCAAACCCTCTCTAAAACTGGTGCAGAATCGACAAATACCCTTCCATCTATATCTCCCCAATGCTCCTTCATCAATTTAAGAAGTTCTTTTAGCTTTCTCTTGAGTACAAAATGGTAATCCGTTCCTATTGCGTATTGTGAAATCTTAAACTCACCATCACGAGTGTTCGCTTCTGGGTTGTGGTAATTGAAAAGCAAACTCACTACACTTTTAGTCCCTGGTACCAATTTGCGAGGGTCAAGACGCTTTTCAAAGTGACCCTCCATGTACTTCATCTCTCCTTGCATTCCCTCTTTTAGCCATCTCTCTAACCTCGGCGCTTCCTCTGAAAGCTCTTCTGCTTTGCTAATTCCAACGCTTACAAATCCCAGTTCAAGCGCCTTTGCCTTAAGCCACTTTGATCGTTCAGACGCAACATGTTTTGAGCGAGACATCCTACTCGAATAGATTGCCAGAAGCTGCGTTTGGCTTTAAGCCCAAATGCTCAAAAGCAGACATGGTCGCCTGCCTTCCTCTGGGTGTTCTAACTAACAACCCTTCCTGGATTAAGAATGGCTCGTACACTTCCTCAAGTGTTCCAGGGTTTTCTCCTATAGCAGTAGCAAGAGTGTTCATCCCAACAGGCCCACCTCCAAATTTTTCTATAAGCGCAGATAATATCCTATTATCCATCTCATCTAGGCCTCGCTTATCTACTTGTAGAGCGTCTAGCGAATACTCGGTTATGTCAGGAGTAATAGTTCCATCGCCTTTTATTTGGGCAAAGTCCCTAACTCTTCTCAAAAGTGAATTTGCAATCCTTGGCGTCCCTCTACTGCGAGAAGCAATTTCATATGCCGCCTCCGCATCATGAGGGATTTCTAAAATTCCAGCAGACCTTTCTACAATATCAGTAAGAGTATTTGCATCATAATACTTAAGCCTCAAATTTATGCCAAACCTAGCCCTCAGTGGTGAGGTCAATAACCCTGACCTTGTAGTAGCACCAATAAGAGTAAATGGGTTGAGGTCGATTTGTACTGTCCTAGCGTTTGGGCCTGTGTCAATTACTAGGTCAATTCTGTAATCTTCCATTGCGCTGTAGAGATATTCCTCTACTACTGAGCTTAGCCTATGTATCTCATCAATAAACAGGATGTCTTTCTCTTCTAAGCTAGTAAGCAAGCCTGCTAAATCTCCTGGCTTATCTAGAACAGGCCCTGAAGTAGTTCTTATTTGAACTCCCATTTCATTTGCAACAACATTAGCTAGAGTCGTCTTGCCTAAACCTGGAGGTCCATGAAGGAGTATGTGGTCTAAAGCCTCTTCTCTTTGCTTTGCGGCTTCAACAAAAACATGAAGATTATCTAATGCTGCCCTTTGGCCTGTGAAGTCGTCAAATGTAGCAGGTCTTAATACACGATCTAAATCACCATCCACAGGCTGAGATGCCTCCTCCCTCATATCAAAGTGATCATTCGTATCCATAGGACCAATTTAGTTGAAAAGAAAACCCCTCGGAAGTACCGAGGGATTTATTTATTCAGAATAAATGTATTCTTTAATTTGCGTGCTCGCCCTTTTTCATTGGGGTAGTCTGAAGGACAAAATCCTCCTCGTGCTCTGGGTTACTATAATCGTAAGCCCAACGGTGAACTTCAGGAAGGGCGCCAGGCCAGTTTCCGTGAATGTGCTCTACAGGTGTAGTCCACTCAAGTGTATTTGACTTCCAAGGGTTTTCTGATGCCTTTTGGCCTCGGAAAATGTTGTAGAAGAAATTGAACAAAAATAGAATCTGAGCGATTGAACCAATGATTGCGAATACAGAAATGATTGGCTGTAAATCAGCAACACCATCAAGATAAGCAAATTGAGATTCATCGTAATATCTTCTTGGCGAACCAGCAAGCCCAACAAAGTGCATTGGGAAAAATACTCCGTAACCACATACAATAGTTAGCCAGAAGTGGGCATACCCAAGCTTAGTGTTCATCATAGTACCGAACATCTTTGGGTACCAGTGGTAAACACCAGCGAACATGCCGAAGATTGCAGACATTCCCATTACAATATGGAAGTGTCCAACTACGAAGTAAGTGTCGTGAACTGCAACATCAAGAGCAGAGTCAGCAAGGATGATTCCAGTTAGTCCACCTGTAACGAATGTACTTACAAGACCTATACTGAACAACATTGCTGGAGTAAAACGAATGTTTCCTTTCCAAAGAGTAGTGATGTAGTTAAAAGCTTTTACTGCAGATGGAATCGCAATAAGAAGAGTTGTAAATACGAATACTGATCCGATGAATGGATTCATCCCTGTAACAAACATATGGTGACCCCAAACGATGAATGAAAGGAACCCAATCGCAATAATTGAACCTATCATTGCCTTGTATCCAAATATTGGCTTACGTGAATTAGTCGCAATAACCTCCGAGCTGATACCTAATGCTGGAAGAAGTACGATATATACCTCTGGGTGCCCAAGGAACCAGAAAAGGTGTTGATATAAAATAGGTGAACCTCCTGTTACATCTAATGCTTCACCACCAATGTAGATATCGCTTAAAAAAAACGCTGTACCCATAAGTCTATCCATCATAAGTAGTACTACCGCTGAAACAAGAACAGGGAATGATAAAACACCTAGAATAGCTGTTATAAATAAAGCCCAAATCGTAAGTGGCAATCTCAACATTGTCATACCCTTCGTACGAAGGTTTATGATTGTTACGATATAGTTTAGACCTCCAATTAGAGATGAAACTATAAACAATGTCATTGAAAGTAACCAAAAAGTCATACCCATGCCCGAACCAGGCATCGCTTGTGGAAGAGCGCTTAATGGAGGATAAATTGTCCATCCTCCTGATGCTGCACCTCCTTCTAAGAACAATGAGCATACCATGACAATACTCGAGACAAGAAAAAACCAATAGCTAAGCATATTTAAGAATCCTGATGCCATATCTCTAGCGCCAATCTGCAGTGGTATGAGAAGATTTGCAAACGTTCCAGATAATCCCCCCGTAAGCACAAAAAATACCATTATTGTACCGTGGATTGTAACTAGAGCTAAGTAAGCGTTTCTGTCAAGAACTCCTCCTGGAGCCCATTTTCCTAGGAATGTTTCAAGAATAGAAAAGCTTTCGCTTGGCCATCCGAGCTGTAACCTAAAAAATACTGACAGCAAAACAGCTAATATCCCCATAAATATAGCAGTCGTCAGAAACTGCTTCGAGATCATCTTGTGATCTTGCGAGAAAATGTACTTCGAAATAAAGCTCTCTTGGTGATGTGAATGTCCTCCCATAATTATTTCTCTTCGTCAGTTATAAATTCTTTTTGTTTAGAAAGCCAAGCCTCGTACTCCTCTGGAGTATCAATTACAATCTTGATAGCCATGTTAAAGTGTGCCGCTCCACATATCTTGTTACACAAAAGGATATAATCAAATGTAGCATCACCTTGTTGAGCTCGCATCTCATCTGTTGTTATAGTTGGTGTAAATTTAAATCTAGTAGGGACACCTGGAACAGTGTTCATTTGGGCTCTAAAGTGAGGCATGTAAGCTGAGTGAATTACATCACGCGAACGGAAAACAAATTCAACTTCTTGACCAACTGGTAAGTGAAACTCCCCCTTAACGATCTTATCGTCCTTACCCGCATCCCAAGCGCTCAAATCGTTTGCAAAGTTGAATGGCTCAAGCTCAATCAATCTTTGCTTATGACGTTGAAGTCTGTATATTTTATCCTCTTTTACCTCAATCGCTCCGTCGGTAAGAATTGTAGTTTCTCCTGAGCGGAGCATTTTTTCGATTTCATGAATTCTATGCTCAATGTGAGCTTTTTGCTCCGCGCTCATTTCATGGGAGTCGTGTCCATATTCGTTATGGCCGTGGTCGTTTTGACCATGTTCGTCGTGCCCATGTTCGTCATGAGCATGTTCGTCGTGCCCATGTTCGTCATGAGCATGTTCGTCATGAGCATGTTCGTCGTGACCATGTTCGTCGTGTGAATCAGCATGATCGTTGTGTAACTCAGCGTGATTATCTCCATTAGAATCATGACCCCCGTGTGATGAAGGATTCATTTGTTCTTCAAGAGAAGCTTTCTCAGTAAGTAGATGTCCACGCTCGAATTCAAGTTCTTTGCGAAGTGAAGCAATCTTAGAATCAATCTTAGCCATCGCTTCATCAATACCTTCATTTGTTACAATTCCAAGTGGATTAGAAGAAGTAATTGTGTTGAAATCCGTAAAACCAAACTCTCCGTCGTTACCAGGGTATCTGGCAGTCCAGTCAAACTGTTTTGAGTAAAGCTCAACTTTGATCGCATCCTCACCTGCCTCGCCAGTCATATCTATCCATGTTCTTAGTCCATAAATAATAATTACTGCTAACACTAAAGCCGGGATGAGAGTCCAAACAAGCTCTAATCTGTTATCGTGAGTAAAAAAGTAAGCTTTTCGATTCTTATCGTAACGATACTTGTTAGCGAAGATGAATAAAAGTGCATTCACTAAGAAGTAAACAAAAAGAATTATGTAAAGGTTGAACTTCATCAACATGTCGTACTCGACACCATGTTCAGAAGCTACAGGAGGCATACAGTATCCATAGCGTACTATTTGCCAAATAGTAGTAGCAAATAATAGAACCATAAATACTATCCAAAGAGATCCTTGAAGCCTAGTGTCAGCTTCAGAAATATCTTCTTGGCGCTTACCGCGTAGTTCTGCAGAAAGGCGATAAACCTTTGCGAGTTGTGCAACAGCAATAATGCCTACAACGATAACTAAAAGTGTTAGGAGTTTCATCATGAGAATTCTTCCATAATCAGATCAGTAGTGTAAATCTTTAGACTCCTGAAGCATCGGGTGATTCTTAGGTGTCAATGAAGCCTTTGATAAAGTAGTAAGTGTTCTGTTGATGAACAGTCCTAGGAAACCTAAGAATAGTCCTACTTCAAAAAAGCCAAAATCGTGGTGGTCAAACAATGTTCCTGGAATGACAAGCAAGTAAACGTCTGCAAAGTGACCTGCAAAAATCAAGAAGGCAACAGGCAGAAGGTACTTGGGGTTTCGTTTCGTGTCTCTAGGTAATAATACGTAGAATGGTACAGCAAAATTTATGAAGAACATGGTTAAGAATGGTACTCTGTATTCGTCAGAAAACAATCTGCTAACGTAATACGTAACCTCCTCTGGAATGTTTGAATACCAAATAAGCATGAACTGGCTGAAGAACAAGTAGCTCCAAAGCATTGCAATAGCAAACATCCACTTACCTAAGTCATGCATGTGGCTTTCGTTAACGTCTTGGAAATATCCTTTTGACCTGAGCCAAAGCATACAAACATTTGTAAAGATGATCATACTTACCCACATACCTGAGAAGAGGTACCAACCAAATAGAGTACTGAACCAGTGAGTATCAATAGACATTACCCAATCCCAAGCCATAGTGGAAGAGAACACTGCAAAGAATACAATGAACATTGCACTGCGGCGGAATTGGAAGTAGTGTAAGTCAAGACTTGGCTCTATATCCTCTTTAAGTGACCATTTGCGGAAGAAGTGAGCAAACCCTATAAAAGTTACTAGGTAAGCAATTGTTCTACCCCAGAAAAATGTTGGGTTAAAGTATGCAGACTTTCCAGCAATAATAGCGTCGTAATTACCGTGAGTGGGATCGTAGAGAGTGGGATCCATCCAATGGTATAAGTGGTGCATATGGAATTGACCCGCAGCTATAACAATAACCATAACGGCAGCACCATAAGGCAGGAAACCCCACATTGCCTCAAAGAAACGCTTTAGAACAACTGACCAAGCACTTTCAGTGGCGTATTGTAATGCGTAAAAGAATAACGCTGCCACTGAGATTGAAAAATAGAAGAAACCATTTACCAATAGATTAGCCCACCATCTTTGATGACCATGAGAATGATCTGTTAGATAACCTCCAATAAGAGCGATCAAACCCAAAACCATTAAGATTTGGGTTAGAAGCTTGGCACGTCCTTCGAATTTGAATTCCATGATCAGTCGTTATTTTCTGTTTCAGATGAAGCTACATCATTGCCCTGAAGCGTCTTGATGTATTCAATAATTAGCCAACGATCTTTCTGAGAAAGTTGAGAAGCATGTGAACCCATAAGGCCTTTCCCGTATTGTAGAGTATGATACATTTTTCCTTCTGGTAAATCCTTTAGTTTTCCTGAATAAGAAGGGATTCCTACAATATGTCCATTTCTTGAAATTGCCCCGTCACCTTTTCCTTCTTCACCATGACATTGAGTACACATTTGACCGTAGAGTAAAGCTCCAGCCACAATGTTTTCCTCAGAAGAAGCAATAGGTGATACTAATTCAGCACCTGCGGCTTCATAACCTTCAGGAGTGTTTGGGTATGGGTAAGGAAGATTAAATACCTTATCCTCTCCTGAAAAAGGGATTGTTCCTTCGACGGGTAGTCTAGCACTAGGTGTATTTCTCTGTGACGCTGCAAAGTCTTCCGTAACGTAGTACGGATCCTCACCGTAATCAACGTAAGCTTCAACAGCAGGAGAGCGGTACATGTCTGGCATGTACTCAAGTCCTGGACTATCTGGGTTATTTACGCAAGAAGCAAACATCATTGTAATTGCAGCTGCTAATGGAATGATTATGTTCTTTGGCATCCTCATTACTTCACGTCTTTGATGCTTAGCTCGAGAAGAGCTGTTTTCTTAATTGCTGCCTCCAGCTTCTTTGCGTCAAGATCATTATTTGACGTCTTAATCTCCATTACAAACTTGTCGTCTGTAGTTCTTGGATCTGGATTAGAAGCTGGCATGCCTGGAAGAGTACCATTACGCAGGAAGTAGGTTATTGCCATACCGTGTGCTCCACATAGTACAGAGAATTCAAACGTTACTGGAATAAAAGCCGGAATGTTTTCAAATAGAGAGAAATTTGGCTTACCTCCAATATTCATAGGCCAATCCGAAATCATAAAATACCACATGCCAAGTAATGCTAGTGATGTACCTGTCATTGCATACATAAATGATGCGATTGCCAAACGTGTTCTTTTAACTCCGATAATTGGATCAATTCCGTGAATTGGGAATGGTGAGTAAACGTCGTTCACGTATACACCCTTTCCAACTAATTCACGAGCAGCTTCTAGTAGCTTATCGTCGTCGTCGTACATGACGTGGAATACCTTATTCATGCTGGTATTATTTGTCTAGTTGATTCTTGTATGATTCACCGCTTGACTTAAGGATAGTCTTAAGCTCATTCAATGCTAGTACTGGGAAGAACCTAGTAAACATTAAGAATAGAGTTGAGAAGATACCTATAGTACCGATGAAAATTCCTATGTCAATTGCCGTTGGGTAGAATTCTCCCCAGCTTGATGGCAAGTAATCTCTGTGAAGTGATGTAACGATAATTACGTAACGCTCAAACCACATACCGATGTTCACTACAATACTCAAGACGAATGTTGCAATTAGTGAACGGCGTATTTTCTTAATCCAGAAAAGTTGAGGGCTAATTACGTTACATGTCATCATCGTCCAATAGGCCAAACTGTAAGGCCCTGAGAAACGGTTGATGAATGCATAGCTCTCGTATTCCACACCTGAGTACCAAGAGATGAATAGCTCAGTTAAGTAAGCCACACCTACAATAGAACCAGTAACGATAATTACAATGTTCATGTACTCAACGTGCTTCACGTGAATGTATGCCTCAAGCTTATATGCCTTTCTCATAATTAGCATAAGCGTTTGTACCATCGCAAAACCTGAGAATACTGCTCCCGATACGAAGTATGGAGGGAAGATGGTAGTGTGCCAACCAGGTATTACAGAAGTAGCGAAGTCCATCGATACGATAGAGTGTACTGAGAATACAAGAGGTGTTGCAATACCTGCAAGTACAAGACTCACTTCTTCAAAACGAGTCCAATGCTTTGCACGACCACTCCATCCAAAGCTTAATATTGAGTAGATCTTCTTTGGCAATGGCTTTACCATTCTATCGCGAATAGTAGCAAAGTCAGGAATAAGACCTAT
>Ga0160422_10000050_pt1 | contig 57678 bp, 47 predicted proteins | sample Fk160mmetaG_FD_108192 | JGI IMG/M metagenome (GOLD analysis project Ga0160422, IMG submission 108192) | Marine microbial communities from the Central Pacific Ocean - Fk160115 60m metaG | ecosystem: Environmental > Aquatic > Marine > Oceanic > Photic zone | place: The Central Pacific Ocean... | reverse complement strand
GTATCTGCTTGGTGGTTCATCAATTGACAATGCAGCTATATCTGAAGCTTCAATTCTAGCATCAGCTACTGACCTATCAGCTACAGATCCGTACTTTTCATACCATTCCATAGCATCGAAGAATTTTTCTTGATCTCTCAAAACATCTCCATACAGAAGAAAGATAGCCGGGTTAGTGCTAGCATATCTTAGTCCTAAAGCTTTGTCATACCACTCTAATGCTAAATCATGATTATGAAGAAATCTGTAACACTCACCAGCATAAAATGCACAATGAGCACGTGAATCTAGATTTTTCTCTTTTGCGTAAGCAGCTACATATTCTGAAGATGCCTCAAAAAAGGCACGACGTTCGTAAAGCTTATCTGCTTCTTTTTGAAGTTCTTGAGCAACGGCAGTAGCGGCACCGATAACTAGTAGAAAAGACACAGTCACTCGTGTCAGGATTGCTTGCAGGTTGTTTTGCATTCCGATTTCGTTTATTTAACAATTGTCGAAAATACTGAATTTCCGGCATTCAACCGAAGGCTATTTTAAATTAACGTGTAAAAAGTAGCTCAGTAAATTTTGGCAAAGGCCAAATTTCATTATCAATTAACCCCTCTAGTGCAGTACAAGAATCACCTAATTCTTCTATCAATGGAGTCACAACTTTACCGTATGTTTCTGCTTGTTTTTGATGAGATTTCATGGCATCTGCCTTTTCCATTTCACTATTTAACTTCCCAAGAGAAGTATATAGGTCATTAACAATTGAAGAAGTCCTTTCTAAAAGATTTCTTTGAGGGCTAACCATCTTTGTTGCTTTTTTACCAAAAGCATCTTCAACACCCATAATGTTTTCTAAAAGGAAATTTTGGTAGCTAATTGCAGCTGGCAGGATTGTGTTTTGGGCTAAATCACAAGCGATAGTTGCCTCAATCTGTCTATTCATCATGTACTTCTCGTACTCGATTTCTCTTCTTGCTGCTAATTCTTCTGGCTTTAAAACTTTAAGGTCTTCAAATAGAGAGATAACTTCTTTTCTACCCCAAACTCCAAGAGCTTCAGGTGAAGTTCTCATATTTGACAAACCTCTCTTCTTAGCTTCTTTCACCCATTCTTCACCATACCCATTTCCTTCAAAACGGATGTTCTTACTCTGCTTAATTAAAAACTGAAGTTCTTTCAAGATAGCTTCGTCTTTACCATCTCCTTTCTTAATTCTAGCATCAACAGAAGCCTTAAACTTATTAAGCTGCTCTGCTACAATTGTATTTAAAACTGTCATTGGAACTGCACAGTTAGCAGAAGAACCAACCGCTCTTAATTCGAATTTATTTCCAGTAAATGCAAATGGAGACGTTCTGTTTCTATCAGTGTTGTCTAGTAGCGCCTCAGGAATTCTTCCTATTTCAAGCTTAAGCGCTGTCTTGTCTGCAGGGGTTAATTTCCCAGCTTTAATGTGCTTTTCAAGACCATCTAGCAACTCTGAAAGTTGGCTGCCAATGAATGCAGAAATAATTGCTGGAGGTGCTTCGTTAGCTCCAAGTCTATGATCGTTTCCAACTCCTGCAAATGATGCTCTTACAATATCTGCGTGTGTATGAAGTGCTGCAAGAGTATTTACAAAGAATGTAAGGAATCGAAGGTTTGTTTTGGGATTAGTGCCTGGCTTCAACAAGTTAACTCCAGTGTTTGTTCCCAGAGACCAATTGTTGTGCTTACCCGAACCATTTAGTCCTGGGAATGGCTTTTCATGGAGGAGAACTCTGAAATCGTGCTTTTGGGCTACAATTTCAAGAAGCTCCATAAGAAGTAAGTTATGGTCATTTGCAAGGTTTGCCTCCTCATAAACAGGTGCTACCTCGAATTGGTTTGGAGCAACCTCGTTGTGACGAGTTGTTACAGGTATGCCAAGCTTATGTGCTTCTAACTCAAAATCCTTCATGAATGCACCAACCCGTTGAGGAATAGAACCAAAGTAGTGATCGTCTAGCTGCTGTCCTTTTGCTGGCTGCGCTCCAAACAAAGCTCTACCTGTCATTGCAAGATCTGGTCTTGCAGCGTAAAGGGCTTTATCCACCAGGAAGTACTCCTGCTCCCATCCTAGAGAAGCATTTACTTTTGTAATATTCTTATCAAAATATTGACACACTGAAGTCGCAGCGTTATCTACAGCTGCGAGTGCTTTTAAAAGGGGAGTTTTATTATCTAGTGCGAATCCAGTGTAGCTAATGAAAATTGTAGGAATACAAAGAGTCTCTCCCATTACGAATGCTGGAGATGTGGGATCCCAAAGCGTGTAACCTCGAGCTTCAAAAGTGTTTCTTATTCCACCGTTAGGGAATGAAGATGCATCTGGCTCCTGTTGAACTAAAAGGGAACCGTCAAATTTTTCAATTGCTCTTCCATCACCTGTTGGTGCGATGAAGCTATCGTGCTTCTCTGCAGTAGAACCAGTAAGTGGCTGGAACCAGTGAGTGTAGTGAGTAGCACCTCTTGAAATTGCCCACTCCTTCATAGCTGTTGCGGTTTGGTCTGCAACCTTTCTATCTACTGGAGTTCCATCTTGCATAGCTTTAAGTATACCCTTATAAGCTTCGTCAGGAAGGTAAGATCTCATTACGAATTTGTTGAACACGTTTTCTCCGTAGTAAGCAGAGATTTTGTTTTCTGGACGTGTTGGGAGTTTGGGCTGACGTCCTAGAACGTCGTGCATAACCTGCTGGCGGTTTAAACTCATTTTTATGTGATTTGAAGTTGTTTTTTGAAGGAAAAGTAATTAAAACTGTAATATTACACCCAATTTTAGGGGGTGCCAACCACAAAAACACATAAAATCATCAACAACCCCCTAAATTTTAGGGGGATAACTTTAAAAAAGTCAGTTTTTTACTCTTTAACCACCCAATTTTGAAGATTCCTCACCTCATCTTTAACTAAAAACGAGTAAACACCTGAAGCAAGAGATTCCATTTCAACATTTATCAAATACCCTCTTCCAGCCTCAAATTCTCCATATCTCACAATTGATCCCAAGGAATTCCTCAACTCCCAGATTACTTCACCATCCCAATTAGCCAATTTCACTTTAATATTTGAGTTTGTTGGGTTTGGAAAAACAATCAATTCAGGCTCAGGAGTATTTTCAATGTATTCTTCTGATACTACCACAAGGTCGGTTTCGAATCTAAACGCTTGGCTTATGTATTTTCCAAAGTCTTCCTCTATAGTGAAGAAATTACCGCCTTGCACCTTTTTCAACCTAGCATATCCTCCTCCATCATTATTTGCCCAAAAGCTAATTCCGTCGTCATCTGTATCTTTAACTGTAAATCTGTAGCATCCAGAATTCAATTCTAACGTATCTCTAAAATGTGTATTTGCCACGTCATAAGATCTAGACCAAACCAAATCTCCTTCTCTATTCCTTATCTCAGCTGATGTTTCAAAAGGAGAGAGATTTGTTTTAACCCAAACTATAACCCTGTTATCATCTAAGTCATTATAGGCATAAGTAGGAACACGTTCAAATTTTGAGTATCCTAAGCCGTTTTCCTCTTCGTCAATTCCACCAGCTAAATCAACACTCACCATAAATTCCAACATCTCTTCGTCTCCTTGCGTATATGCTGGAGGGTCATATGGAAGACTAATCTCCCTTACCTCTAAAAATTCGAGAGGATCTTCTGTATTCCAAACAAATGTTTGGGTTTCCTCACCAACTATTCCATATTCAAAAACGCATTCACTCAATGGATTAGTTCCGTTGTTTCTTATTTCAACTATAGGGTCCTCACACACTGGATTCCACCTTGAGAGAACTTTCCTGTCATTTGGTGCAAGAATATCCATGAGTTCTACGTCATTCACCATGTTAGGAGCGCCAAATGAAATGATTTGGCCTTCCATACGGTAATTACCATGTGGATCATGAGTGATATCATATTCGACCGTAAACTCGTCATTTACAATACCAGAAAGCTCTAGATCTTGTTGGGTTACTTTATCGCCAGGACACCAAGCTGCTCTATCATAAATCCACGTTCCACCTTGAGGATATAAAGGATTGTCAGCACACTCTTGCATAATCTCCCAACTCCAATGCTCTACGCCATTTACCTTAACTGAGTGAGTGTTGTAGCAGAATTCTGCACAATTATTTCCAGTGCCAAAACCGTGTCCACTTGCACGAGTTACTAGCTTAAACATTTCCTCACCATCTTCTGCTTCATATGAATGAGGCAAAACATTATCGTCCCAATTATTCAAGCCGTAAGACCCCTTCCAAAACGCATCTACCCCTTTTACATCTCTTGGAGGTGTTCCATGAATAAAGGCAAACTTCATATCTAGAAGCTCTTGCCAGTTTCCAGCTTCTAACTCTACACTATCTCTCAACAACGGCAAATAATCAGTCACGTCGTAAATCCAAGTCCAACCATCAGGCCCCAGAGTTAGATTTATCCCGTAAGGTGTTATATATCTGCTAATCTCAAACCTATTTATTACTTCAAAAGGTTCGCTGAAATATTCTAAAGGTGTTGTGTTGTCATATTGAACTGATTCACCGGCAAGTAAATATGAGTCCAAAGTATCTCCTGCTTCATTTGCCGTAATAATCTCCATTCCCTCAGGCCAACCGTATTGGATATCAGTCCAAGCAACTCCATTGCCTTGAACTTCATATGAAACTACACTTACTGGAGGGACTTCCTCTTGGTATTCTATAGCTTCAATGAATTGCTCTGTCGATACAATATTATCAGCTTGAACAAACTTGAAAGCTGGCCTGTAGTTGTTTTCGCCTCCTGGCACATATGGATCTTGGAAGGCATCTGTTACGTTGTGCTCCTTTCTTCCAGCATTACCAAAGTAATAACCTCCATAAGGTGAACCAGCTATATCATTTTCAAATGTCCCATTCTGTCCATCAAAGTCATATGAAGCCATCAGATTAGAAATCGATGGATGAGAGCTTACGTCTGATATATATCTCCACTCGTCAATTGTTTCTGCTGACAATGCCTCACTCCAAATCCTAAAATCCTCTACATCACCTTTGTAGTTATTGCTATTCCATGCAGATGACCCAAGGAACATTCTTGTTATTTCGCCAAACAAGTTGTCTTTCCCTTCTCCTGTATGCCAAACCTCCCCATTCCTTATTATACTCATTGTTCCCTCCGAAGCATTTTTCACAAATGCCCAGTGAGTCCAATGTTCTTTTAACTCACTTTCTTCACACCATTGGTCTATTCTGTCGTATCCACCGTCATATCCCGCATCCCAATAAACTCTTGAATTACTCCAAGGAATATGTGTATTTAATTCTCTTTGGTCTAGGGAATTAACTCCTTCAAAAACAGTTGTGTTATAAGGAATAGATTCGTCACCCCTTAACCAAAGCTCAAGAGTAACTTGGTCGTTCAAATCGTCTAACGCGCTTGGAAGAAGTTCCATATAATCTCCCCCGTCAAAATTTACATACCTACCCTGCGGCTGCATAGCGATAACCTTATTTGGAGCGCTTGTGCAATCACAAGAAATAGAGCTTGAATTTTCAACACTCAAATCAAACATAATGTTTGCTTCACCGTCCCAAATTATTGGTTGATTCAGTCCAAAAATTACATCACTTGAAAAATCAGTATTGTACTTATAAACTTCAGCCCATCCTTTCTGAATTGGATGCGCTATTTCATCACTCTCAGTAAACTTGTATTTAAGAGTTGTGAGTCCGTAGCTAAATCCGATGCTTGGTAATCTCAACTCATAAATAGGTTGATCGGCAACAAGCCCCATTTCAAGAAGCTCATCAGCTGTGTAAACCATTTGAATTCTTTGGCTTTCAGTGAAATCAAATACTTCCCAAACAGACACTACATCTTCTTGTTCTGCAATGTTTTCAGTCCCGTCATATGTATTTACTAAACTAGTGTACTCAGTTGTTACAGTTGTATGTGGAGCTCCTCCAATTGGATCATAAACTATGTTTTCGGTCTCAAAATCCTGATTATCTATCTTGTAATAAGGATGCGTGTAATGAGTTGAATCAAGAAGCCCAGTGTGCTCAAACAAATAATTGTAAGTCAAATAATCCCACTCTCCACAAGCGAATCCCAAACCACCAGCAGTACCATCCTCAAAACACTTCAGATTGTAGTACATGAGAACCTTTCTGTACTCTTCACCATTATCTGATGCTGGAAATTGAAACCATCGTCTTCCAGGGCTATCGTAGGAAGTTTCAGGGTTGTTTTGGGCTTCCCAAGTATAGGTTTGAACCCAAGTCGTGTCTTGGGATTTGGCTCCGTGTAATGGAACCATGAATAAAGTGAATAATAAGGTTAAGGTTTTAGTAGTCAATCTATTCATGGTTGTGAATTTAATTCAAACTAATTTGTTCTTCCAGGATATTGCTCAAGAGCTAATCTCAAGCACTCAACTGCTTTTCCCAAAAGCGGTAGATCTAATACGTATGCTATCCTTACCTCGTCTGCTCCTGCGCCATCTGTAGCATAGAATCCAGACGCAGGCGCCATCATTACTGTATCTCCATCGTGAGAAAAATGTTCTAACATCCACTTGCAAAACGCATCGCTTGAATCAATTGGAAGCTTACAAACTGCATAAAAAGCACCACCCGGTTTAGGACATGTAACTCCAGGAATTGAATTCAGTCCTTCAACTAAAAGATCTCTCCTCTTTACATATCGCGTTCTTACATCTTCAAAATACGATTCAGAAGCTTTAAGGGCTGCTTCTGATGCGATTTGGCCAAACGTAGGAGGCGACAAACGCGTCATAGCAAACTTCATTACAGTTTCCTTCAGCTCCTTGTTCTTAGTAATCAAAGCGCCGATTCTAGCACCACACATACTATATCTTTTTGAAACTGAGTCAATGAGCACAACGTTGTTTTCAATACCATCTAATTGAAGAACAGATTTTGCAACAGCTCCGTCGTAACAAAACTCTCTGTACACCTCGTCCGAAAAAAGATATAAATCGTTATCTCTTACAATTTGGGCTAAATTATCCATAGCCTCTGGCGCATAAACTTTGCCAGTTGGATTGCCTGGATTGCAAATTAAAATTGCCTTAGTGCGGGGAGTAATTCGTTTTTCGAAATCACTAATTGGAGGAAGCTCAAATCCATCTTCTATTGTTGCAGTAACTGGAACGATTTTCACTCCTGCCATTTGAGCAAATCCTCGATAATTTGCGTAGAAAGGTTCAGGAATAATCACCTCATCGCCGGGATCCATACACGACATAAATCCAAAAACCAAAGCCTCTGACCCACCAGTAGTTACTACGATTTCGTCGGCATTTACGTCAATTCCTGCGCCCTTGTAATACGTTGAAAGTCCATCGCGATAAGATGCATAACCTTCGGAAGGACTGTATTCAACAACAGTTCTTGTATCAGCTTTTAATTCTGAAAGAGCTACCTCTGGTGTTGCAATATCTGGTTGGCCAATGTTTAGGTGAATCACCCTTTTTCCCGAGGCTTTTGCTGCATTAGCATATGGCATTAGCTTTCTTATAGGACTACTAGGCATTGCGATGCCTATTGACGAAATTTTTGGCATTTTCCCTTGCTTTTGGAAAGGTAAAAATAAGGCTATATCCTCTTGTACATCATTTTGTGAAGCCCAACATTCCTCACCTCATACGCATCACACTCATAACCATCACCAGAGCATGCAAAATCAAAGCCTTGTTTTGCATAAAAACCCCAAGCCACTTCACGGGCGTCACACCAAATCACATTAAACCCCTTTTCTGAGCACAAAATTTCAGCCTCTTTAATGATTGCAGCCCCAACCCCTGAACCTTGAAGATCTTGATCTACTCCCATTGCCCTCAACCTACAGACTTTACTCCCATCAAAGAATCCAGGATATCTCTCGCAATCTTGAACAAAAAGCGATGCACATCCAACGATTTTTCCGCTAACAACACCCGCTAAATGAATTGCCCCTTCACTTGAGTCGATATCAATAACAGCCTCTTCTAAACTATTCATAAAAGGCCAAAGCACTTTGTGGCGAACGCCTCTTAAAGCCGATGCATCTACTTGAACTACTTCAATCATTACCTAGTGTTTTAGCCCAATTCCTTCTATCCTTTTTGGTAGGTCTTCCGAGTCCTTTGGGCCTGTCAATGTTAGCTAATCTAATCATTTCAAGTTTATCAAGTTGTTCTTTAGGAGTTATGTCTTTTGCGTAATCCTGTACTAACGAAGCGCCTACTCTGCTCTTGGGAAATGCCAAAACCTCATAACTGTAAAAGATTGCTCCTTTGCGAACTATTATTATTTCGCCTTCTTTCAAAATCCTAGCTGGCTTGACTTTCTTGCCGTCTATCTCAACCTTACCGTCTCTACAAAATGAGCTTGCTAAAGATCTAGTCTTTGCTACTCTTATAGCCCAAATGTATTTATCAATGCGCATGGGTTTGGGCTTAGGCCAAATCCAAATCCAACCTCTTCCTCAACTCATCCAACGCAGGATTCTTCTCTACCATTTTTTCGTATTTCTCCTTATCCGTGAGGAACATTTTGGGGCTATCATCCTCGCTTTTTTCTAGCTCAATTTTAAGCTCCAAATCAGCACACTTCACAAACTGCCTTAAGTGGAATAACAATCCTGCCCTTTCACTATTTAACTGCTCTTCTTGAAGCGCATTTTTCACTTCAAATTTCACAATCTTATCCTCGAGAACTATCTCACACATTGTAAGTGATGCAACAAGACTAATCCTATCCTCTTTCCTCTTATTATTTACAAAGTCATCCCAAGCTTGCCTTACCTTTTCAGTAGTTGGCTCTTCGGTCCATGTAGGACAAATCGTATTTTCTTCAACTGTGCTTTTAGTCTCAGAAGAGTCTGCAATCTCAGCTGATTTTCCTGCAAGAGCTACTCCCTTTTTCCTAAGAAAACCAGTAGGTTTAACCTTGGCCTTAGGAGCTGCAACTATAGATGGTTGTTGAATTTCAACTTCAGCAATTACAGGTTGTGGAGTTGGTTCTGGTTGAGGTTCAGCCTTTTGTTCGGGCGCTGGCGCTGGCTTTTTTGTTTGAACTGGCTCAGGCGTAGTTGCAGAAACTACTTTTTCAGGAATCCTCGCTGCCGGAATTGGCCCCGGAGCAATTAGGTCGTCAGTTTTTTTTTTCTCTGCTGACTGCAGAGAACAGATTTTCATAATTGCGAGCTCCACTAACAGTCTCTGATGTTGAGAAGTGCGATATTGTGTATCTGCTTCGTTTACGACATCAAGTGCACCAACAACGAAATACAGATCTGCTTTTGAGGCCTGCTCAGAGAATTTAGCCTTTATCTCTGGTGTTGCTTCAAAGAGATTTAGTGTTTTCTCATCTCTACAAACCATAAGATTTCTCAAGTGAGAGCCCAAACCATGTATAAAGTGATGTGCATCAAATCCCCTTGCTAATACGTTGTCAAAAAGAATTAACGAATCAGAAATATTCGCGTTTAATGCATAATCAACAACTTCAAAATATGTATCGTGATCTAGAACGTGAAGCTGCTCAGTCACCACCTCATAGCTTAGTTCTTTTCCAGCAAAAGCAATCAGTTGATCGAACATACTCAAAGCATCTCTTAAAGCCCCATCAGCTTTTGCAGCAATAACGTGTAAGCCCTCCTCAGATGCATTTACACCCTCTTTTAAAGCAATTTCCTTCAAATGATCAACCATTGATGGAACAGAAATTCTGTGGAAATCAAAGATTTGACATCTTGATAAAATTGTAGGAAGGATTTTGTGCTTTTCAGTAGTTGCAAGAATAAATACAGCGTGAGCTGGTGGTTCTTCAAGAGTCTTTAAAAAGGCATTAAATGCAGCCTGGCTCAACATATGTACCTCATCAATAATATACACTTTATACTCACCATGTTGTGGAGGAATGCGAACTTGATCTACTATACTTCTAATGTCTTCTACCTTATTATTTGATGCAGCGTCGAGCTCAAAAACATTGAATGACATTGCATCATCATCTGGAGAGAAACCATTTATAGCCCTGGCAAAAATTCTTGCAGAAGTAGTTTTTCCGACTCCTCTGGGACCACAAAAAAGGTATGCTTGTGCGATTTTGCCTGATGCAATAGCCTGCTTAAGAGTCTGAGTAATACTATCTTGGCCTACTACTTCTACCCAATCCTGTGGACGATATTTCCTTGCAGAGACTATATATTGCGTATTACTCATGTTGCGAATATCGCTTTGAATCGGGGGCCAAACAAAGCTAGTTTTACACACTCAACAAACAAGCTCAAACTTTTGTGCAAGAACTTTGTTGATTTCCCAAGTATTACGTACTTTTGCGCCCCATTTAAAATCATTTTAATATGAATCGTTACGAAACTGTTTTCATCATGACTCCCGTGCTATCTGCAGATCAGGTAGCGGAAACAGTTGAGAAGTACCGTGCAACAATTGCTGCCAATGGCGGTAAGATCCTCCACGAGGATGCATGGGGGCTTAGAAAGCTCGCTTACCCAATCCAGAAGAAGTCAACTGGCTTCTACCATCTGATTGAGTGGGAAGCAGAGGGTTCTGCAGTCCGCCCCTTCGAGACTGAATTCCGTCGCGATGAGAGAATTTTAAGATTCCTCACTACTGCAATGGATAAGCACCACATCGCATACGCGGAAACACGCCGCGACAAGTCTAACCGCAAAGCCGAGCCATCTGCAGAAACTGCAGATACTCCAAATGCTTAATTCTAGAAATTATGGCAGATAAGCAAGTACGTTACTTACAAGCTATCGATATTGAAACCAAAGCAGAGCGCTACTGTCGCTTCCGCAAAAAAGGAATCAAGTACATCGATTATAAGGATCCTGATTTCCTTCTTATGCTATGTAACCCACAAGGTAAAATTTTACCACGTCGTTTAACCGGTACAAGCCTAAAGTATCAGCGCAAGGTTGGTCAAGCTATCAAGAAAGCTCGTCACCTAGCACTTATGCCTTACGTTGCTGACAACCTATTCTAAGAAGCTTCATGGATATCATTTTAAAAGAAGACATCGACCAGTTAGGAAGTAAAAACGATATCGTTACTGTTAAGACTGGATACGCTCGCAACTTCCTTATCCCACAAGGAAAGGCAATTGCTGCTACAGAATCAGCTAGAAAAGTTGTTGCAGAAGTTATTCGTCAACAATCACACAAAGAGGCAAAAGCTGTTGAAGCTGCGCAAGGTGTTGTTGATTCACTTAATAACCTAAGCGTTAAGATTGGAGCTAAAGCTGGAGAGTCTGGAAAGATTTTCGGTTCTGTAAACAATATCCAACTTGCTGAAGCAATTCAAGCTGAAGGTTACGACGTTGATCGCAAGCAAATTAAACTCTCAAACGAATCAATCAAAAAGCTTGGCTCATATGAAGCTACAGTTAAGGTTTACAAAGACGCTGTTGCAACTGTGAAGTTTGAAGTTGTGGCTGAATAATAGCAAATAACACACTTTTAAGAAGGCTCGCTTACGCGGGCCTTTTTTAGTTCATAAATTTGGCACTCGTGGCTAAGTCAGAATTCAATTTAACGAGCGATTACACTCCAAAAGGAGATCAACCCGAAGCTATACAGGAGCTCGTCGATGGAATTAACTCGGGTTCTGAACATCAGGTTTTACTTGGAGTAACTGGTTCAGGTAAAACTTTCACCATTGCTAATGTCATAGCCCAAACTGGCAGACCAACGCTTGTCCTCTCCCACAATAAAACACTAGCTGCTCAGCTTTACAGCGAGTTCAAGGCCTTCTTCCCTAAAAACTTGGTCGAGTACTTCGTTAGTTATTATGATTACTATCAGCCAGAAGCTTTTATTCCAACAACTGGAACATATATAGAAAAGGATCTACAAATAAATCAGGAGATTGAAAAGCTCAGATTAAGCACAACATCATCCCTTTTAAGTGGCAGAAGAGACGTGATTGTAGTTGCCAGTATAAGCTGTATCTATGGTATAGGTAACCCAGACGAATTCCACAAAAGCGTTATCGAAGTCAAAAAAGGCATGGTGATAAACCGCAATGCATTATTACACATGCTAGTAGCAAGTCTCTACAGCCGGACTCAACTTGATTTAGTGAGGGGGTCGTTTAGAGTTCAGGGGGATACGGTTGATATTTATTTGGCTTATGCAGATCACGCGCTAAGAATTAGCTTTTGGGGAGATGAAATTGAGGAGCTCTATACTATTGATCCTGAGACTGGAAAGCGACTTCACGATTTTGACATCTTTAAAATATACCCAGCAAATCTGTTTGTAAGCAGTAAGGAGAATACTGATCAAAGTGTTTTGGAAATTCAACAGGATCTTGAGAAACACAAGCAGTTTCACCTTGATCATGGGCACGAATTGGAAGCTCAACGTCTCGAAGAGCGTACTCTTTATGACCTTGAAATGATCAAGGAGCTAGGGTATTGTTCAGGTATTGAGAACTATTCGAGATATTTTGATAGAAGACAGCCAGGCGAAAGACCATTCTGCCTTCTCGATTATTTCCCTGATGACTTCCTTATTGTAATTGATGAAAGTCATGTAACAATTCCTCAAGTAGGCGCAATGTATGGAGGTGATAGATCGAGGAAAGTTAATTTGGTGGAACACGGGTTTAGGCTTCCTTCTGCTCTTGATAACAGGCCTTTAACGTCAGAGGAATTTAACGGAATGCTCAATCAATGCATTTATGTTAGCGCAACACCTGCAGATATTGAGTTAGAAAGAGCAGGCGGCGTAATTGTAGAGCAGGTAATAAGGCCAACTGGACTTCTTGACCCTCCAATAGATGTTAGACCGTGTACTCATCAGGTAGATGACCTCGTTGAAGAAATCCAAAAAACAGTTGAATCAGGAGACAGGGTTCTTGTTACTACTCTAACAAAGAGGATGGCGGAAGAGCTCACTAAATACCTAGAGCGGATAAATATCTCAACTCGTTATATTCACTCTGATGTAAAGACTTTGGAGCGAGTGGCCATACTTCAAGACCTAAGAGAAGGAGAATTTGATGTGCTAGTAGGGGTCAATCTTTTAAGGGAGGGGTTAGATTTACCCGAGGTGAGTCTCGTAGCTATTATGGACGCTGACAAGGAAGGCTTTTTGAGAAGTGTTAAATCTCTAACCCAAACCGCAGGTAGAGCAGCCCGAAACATCAATGGCAAAGTAATTATGTATGCTGACAAAATCACTAAGAGTATGCAGCAGACAATTGATGAAACAAATAGACGTAGGGCAAAACAAGAAGCATATAACAAGAAAACTGGACAAAGACCTCAGCAAATAAAAAGAGAGAAGCACAGTTTACACAGCCAAAGTCACCACGTTACTCGTAAGCCTAATAACATTGATGCAGAACCAGATCCACAACTCATCAAACCAGCATCAGATCCAATTCTAAGAACAATGAAAATTGAGGAGTTGCGCAAGCTTTCGGCTCATGCTGAAAAGGAGATGAAGAAATCTGCTAAAAACATGGATTATTTAGAAGCTGCACGATTAAGGGATGAGCATTTTGCTCTTGAAAACTTAATTAAGTTAAGACGTAAATAAAGATTATCTTTAAAATGTGAAAATTCCGTTCATTTTGACAGCTGTAGTTGCTTTTACTATATGGAGCTGTAAGACTATTGAAGAAAATCCTCCTATAGAAAAAGCATCTAAGGAATTGACTGAAACTCGGTTTAATTACGACACAGTTTTTGTCTCGGGTGATACTCTTGTTGCTGTTGTTACATATTCTGGTGGTTGCGGAGCTCACGAATTCAAATTAGAATCAAATGGCCCAATGCTTAAAAGTATGCCTCCAAAGCAACCTCTTCGCATTGTTCATCGTTCTGATGGTGATCCCTGCAGGGCATATTTAAAAGAAACTTATAAATTTGACATCGAAGACTATAAAGGCACACCAAATGGCGCTACTATTTTAATGTTAGAAAATTGGATCCAAAACCTTAGTTACTTGTACTAAAATGAAAAATCTACTTAAAAGATTACTTTCTGCGCTTGCTTTTATTGCTTGCATGACTTCTGCGATAGCCCAAATCAATTACGGCGGCCAACCATCATATATGGTAAATTCAGAGAGTATTAATAGTTCTAAAATTGTTTTACCTGCTATTGATAGAGAAGCATTGGCAGCTGAAGACGAAGTAACTGATAAGATTAAGGAAGTGCCCTGGCGATTTGGTGTAGAAAACAATGTAAATATTACTCCAAATACACACGGCTATTGGTCAGTTGAAGGTGATGAAAATGTTTGGAGGGTTGCAATTGTTGGTGAAGATGCAACTTGTATCTCAGTAAGGTTTTCTGAGTTTGGGTTAGAAAAAGGAGCTTACCTATACATTTGGTCTCCAATTACACATCAGTTTATTGGACGATTTGATCATAGAAATGCAAAAGATTGGGGTGGATTAGCAACAGGAGTAGTATCAGGATCTGAAGTAATTGTAGAATTACACCAACCAATTTCTAGAGGAACTACTGCTCCAATTACAATAGACCAAGCTGTATACGGATACAGAAGCTTACTCAATTATTCTGAGGAAATTGCAGCTCAGTTCAGAGGACCTTTTGGAAATTCTGGAGCTTGTAATATAAATGTAAATTGTCCTGAAGGTGCACCTTGGCAAACTGAATCAAGATCAGTTGTGATTATTGTTCAAGGCGGTTGGGGACAGTGCACTGGCGCAATGATTAACAATACAGCAAATGACGGCACTCCGTATTTCTTGACTGCAAATCACTGCCTTGGAAATCCAGGAGCATGGCTATTTTACTTCAACCACGAGAGTCCTGGATGTACAGGCAACACAGGGCCAACAAATCAAAGTGTTAGTGGCGCATCGACCCTAGTAAGTAACTCTGCATCAGATTATGCTCTATTAGAACTTAGTGAAACTCCTCCAGCATCATTCAACGTACAGTACGCTGGATTTGATGCTTCAGGAAATACTCCTGAATCTGCTGTAGGTATACACCACCCAGGTGGAGACATCAAGAAGATTTGTTTTGAAGATGATAGCCCTTTCCAGACTAATGCTGGTGGTGCTGCAGTGTGGTACATCAATCAGTGGGAGAATGGCGTAACTGAACCTGGTTCTTCTGGTTCGCCATTATTTGATCACAATCACAGAATTATTGGACAACTTTACGGAGGATCTGCTGCGTGTGCTGGTAATGTAAACAACGGCCAACCTGATTACTACGGAAGACTAGATGTAAGTTGGGATTATGGCGCGTCTCAATACCTAGATCCTTCTGGAGGTGAAATTACGGTTTGGGATGGTTACCCTGACGGAGCTGTTTCATATGACAACGATGCTGGCATCACAATTTCTGGAGCACCAGAAGGTTTAATTTGTGGATCGGACCCAATTGAAGTTGACTTAATCTTGAGCAATCCTGGAAACAACAATCTTTCTTCTTGTACCATTACATATAACGTCAATAATTCAAACTCTCAACAGATTAACTGGAACGGAAACCTGAGCACCGGACAAACAGAAACAATTTCTCTTCCTGCATTTACTCCTGTTGATGGCGCAAACTCAATTGAAGCCGAAGTTTCATACCCAAACAATACTTCAGACGACAATAGTTTAAATAACGAAGCAGAGTCTGAATTCTCAACGTTTGCTGGAGACACATACGACTTCACTTTTGTATTAACGTTAGACGATTACGGTTCTGAAACAACATGGACTATAAGGCGTCTTGGCACTGTGATTTACGAGGGGGGACCTTATGAGGACAACTTAAACGGCGAACAAATCGTTGTAGACATGTGTTTAGAAGAGGGTTGCTACATTGTCACAATGAACGATTCATACGGAGATGGTTTATGCTGTGAGTATGGTGAGGGGTCTTGGGTTGTTTATGACGACGACAATAATGTGATGGTTGAATCAGACGGTGTTTTTGAGGAGCAAGAGACTGATCAATTCTGTACAGCATGGTCTTTCATAGGCCAAACTGCTCCTAAGCTAGACATCTACCCTAACCCTGCTAACAATACCCTTATTATCGAGACTCCAACATCTGATGGAGATTTTATTGTTACTGACGCTGCTGGTAGAACGATGTACACAGCCCCAAATAATGATGTGAGAATAACTCAACTAGACGTTAGCTCATGGTCACAGGGAATGTACATAGTTACTTGGTTTAACGCTGAAGGAGCTAGATCTGTAAATCAAATTGGAGTAGTTCACTAAGAACCCAGTTTGGAAGTCATAGATAAATATTTCCCTTCTCTTTCAGAAGAGCAAAAATCTCAGTTTTTAAAATTGGGAGTGAGCTTCACAAAGTGGAATTCCCAAATCAATCTAGTTTCAAGAAAAGATATAGATCAGTTTTTCACGCGTCACGTCCTTCACAGCCTTGCTATTTCAAAGGCAATGAAATTCGCTGATGGGACTAAAGTGTTAGATGTTGGTACGGGTGGTGGATTACCCGGTTTACCTTTAGCAATTCTGTATCCTGAGGTTGAATTTGTACTATGCGATAGTATTGGGAAGAAGATTAAGGTAGTTAAAGCGTTGACAGAGGATTTGGGCTTGAAAAATGTAAAAGCATATCGCCTTAGGGCAAACAAAGTACCAGGGAAATTTGATTTTATAGTAAGCAGAGCTGTTACAAGGATGAATAAATTTCTACCATGGGTAGAGAATAAGGTTAGCCATAGATGTATTAATCCTTTGCCTAATGGAATACTTTATCTCAAAGGAGGAGACTTACAATCTGAACTTAGGGAAATAAATAAAGCATCAGAGGTCTTACCTATTTCAGATTGGTTTAACGAAAAATTTTTCGAGACCAAGGCAGTGGTATACGTCAGGTTGCAGTAGGTATTAATGGGAAAAAATAAGGCCCCATCTGGGACCTTATTTATACCTGCAAGAAAATTGAAACCAACATAGTCACTGACCATGTTACCAAAAAGACGGGTGTGTTTTCACAGGGTTGCCTGTTTTTTTTCGAAAAAAGTAATTTTTTTTCGAATCCATTGATTTTACTATGGCTTCAGAGGTGAAATCTCATAAGTTTGTGTATGTAAAACCGATATTTTTATGTCAGATCTGAAATCTTTAAGCAAGAATACCATAGCCGAAGCAATTGGACTTAATCTCACATCTATTGAAGAAGGTGTAGTTAAAGGTGAATTACCGGTTGATCACAGAACTCACCAACCTTATGGATTACTCCACGGTGGTGCAAGCGTAGTACTTGCTGAAACACTTGGATCAGTTGGGTCGCATTTCTTAGTAGAACAAGATGGCAAGGGTGCTGTTGGAATTGAGATTAACGCCAACCACGTTAGACCTGTTAGCTCAGGAACTGTATATGGAACTGCAACTTTGAAACACAAGGGCGGAAAAATTCATATTTGGTCTATTGATATAAAAGACAAACTTGGAAGATTAGTTTGCACTTCTAGATTAACAGTTATGATAGTTCCCAGGAATGAATAATCCCAGAATATGGTGGCGTCCACCTGGGGCGCAGGATGTGTACACAATGGAGGCCTCAGACAGTGGGACCTCGTGCTTTAGGTTTGTGCCTTTTAAATTGAATGGAAACTTTCCCTCTATAGAGTGGAGAGGGCACGTGGTTAAGGCAGATTTCCCAGAAAAAGGAACAATTACAGCAGACGAAATCTTTGAAAACAAATCTACTAGTAGAGATGAGCATAGGTTGGGAGTACAGAAGGCTTTGGCTTTAATTGAAGAAAGGGAATTAGAAAAAGTAGTTGTGTCAAGGGTAAAGAGTATTGAGGGGAAGTTTTCCGTAGAAGATGCTTTTAAAAACAAATGCCAAACTCACAAAGACGCGTTTGTATATCTCTTAGAACACCCTAGCATTGGAGTTTGGTGTGGCGCTACGCCGGAATTATTAGTAGCAGCATCAGATAATAGAATTGAGACTGTTTCTCTTGCTGGAACTAGGACTAAAGAATCGATTGAAACAAACCCTTGGAATTCTAAGGAATACGACGAGCAAGGGCTCGTAACGGATTATATCAAGAACATTCTTGAGGATCATGGGGCTACAGATTTGAGGATAGAGCCTAGAGAGGATTTGGTCTATGGCGAATTAATTCATCTAGAAACTAGATTTAGATGTTCAATGACAGGTAGCATTGTTGATCTAGCTAACGACCTTCATCCTACTCCAGCAGTTGGAGGTAGACCTCTTAAAAATGCATGCGACTTTATAACTCATAATGAGTTGTTTAGCAGAGAGTACTTCACAGGATATTTAGGCGTTGAATCAGCTTCTGGAAGTGCTTTTTATGTAAATCTAAGATGTGCAAAATGGCAAAACGGAGGAGTACAATTATTTGCTGGAGGAGGAATTGTTGAAGGTTCTGATATAGATTCGGAGTGGGAAGAAACAGAAGCTAAACTCAAAGCAATTCAATCGACAATAAATGTCTAGTTATAGAACGTCAAATCACAAAGGGGCTTCAGTTTTGGTAGCTCAACTTGCTGCTTCTGGTTTAAAGCATGTAGTGATTAGCCCTGGTTCGAGAAATGCGCCACTAACTATAGCATTCGACGCTCATCCTGATATTAAAACCCACGTTGTTATTGATGAAAGGTCAGCGGCATATTACGCTTTGGGCTTAGGCCTAAGAACTGGCACTCCAGCTGCAGTTGTATGCACTTCCGGAACAGCAGCCTTAAATCACGGTCCTGCAATAGCAGAAGCTTTTCATGGTCGGACTCCACTTATCAGCATAACTGCAGATAGGCCCACTACTTTAATTGATAAAGGACACGGACAGTCTGTTTTTCAAGCAGGAGTATTTGGGAAAAATTGCTCTCACTCTTTGGTGATTGAGGAGAGTGGAATGAGTGAAGAAGCTATAATCGTAGAAGTAAAAAAGGCATATGATATTGCATCTACAGGAACTTCGGTTCATATAAATGTACCATTTGAAGAGCCTCTCTATGGTCTTACAGAAATTGATTTAACTCTCAATTTAATTGAGAGCACTTCTAGAGCTGAAAAGGTGCCTGCAATTCCTGCTGAATTGCTTAGTGATGAAGTAAAAGTTTTGATTGTTTCTGGATCTCTCCCCTTTTATCAAAGTGAAAGTTTGAGATTGAATTTAGCAGGGGTTTGTGAAAGATTTTCTGGTATACACGGAGTATCAATAGTTCATTCAGCAGATTTGCTTTTGAGCCAAAATGCAGGAGCTCTACCTCAAGAACTTGAACCAGATGTAATCGTTACTATTGGAACTCCTACCCTAAGCAAAAGTTTTATAAATTATTTGTTAGACAAAAGACCAAATCACTACCACATCAATGCTTCAGGTAAGGGTTGGGATACCTGGGGTTCGTTGATTACAGTGATAAAGTCTGACCCAATGCTTTGGCTTAAAGAATATTCTAAAGTATTTAAAGGATCACAAGAGTATATAGAGCAGTGGAAAAATGCTCGAGTAGGACTTGAAATAGAAATCTCAGATATTCCTTGGTCTGATTTCAAAGCATTTGATACAATTTTAAATTCTATACCTTCTCAATCAACTGCACACCTAAGCAACTCAACTTCGGCCAGGTATGTTCAATTAATTGATTGCCCAAAGTCATTAAAATTTCATTGCAATAGAGGTGTTGCTGGAATAGACGGGTGTACTTCTACAGCAGTGGCAGACGCAGAAGTAAGTGGTGACCAAGTATTCCTAATCAGCGGTGATATAGCATTTATGTACGATATAAACGGGCTTGCATTGACTGAGAGAATCCCATCGAATTTCAATGTGGTTGTAATAAATAACGGTGGCGGAGAAATTTTCAGATGGTTAGATGGTCCAGAGAGCACAGGATTGGTTGATAAATACTTTGAAACTAAACCCAGAACTAGCATCAAATCTGCTGCTTATTACTGCGGTCTAAAGTATTTTTGTGCAACTAATGTGGAAGAAACCCAGAGGGCAATTGAGCAAATGTGCAATAGCGATACTGCAGCAATACTAGAAATAGTAACCAACGGCCTGAAGAGTACTGAAGTTTATAAAACTATTTTAAGAAAATGAGCCAACGCAATTGGACAACAATCAAGGAATACGAAGACATTCGCTTTGAATTCTTCGAAGGAATTGCAAAGATTACAATCTGTAGACCCAAAGTATACAACGCATTCCGCCCTGAGACGAATATTGAAATGATTGACGCGATGGACATTGCTCGCGAAAGAAATGACGTGGGTGTAGTAGTCCTAACAGGAGAAGGTGACAAGGCATTTTGCTCAGGAGGAGACCAAAACGTAAAAGGAATTGGCGGATATGTAGGTGAGGATGGAGTTCCTAGACTCAATGTTCTTGATTTACACAAGAGAATTCGTTCACTACCTAAGCCAGTTATTGCGATGGTGAATGGATATGCTATTGGAGGTGGTCACGTGCTACACGTGGTTTGCGATTTAAGCATCGCGTCAGATAATGCAATTTTTGGCCAAACTGGGCCCAAGGTTGGGTCATTCGATGCTGGTTTTGGCTCTAGCTATCTTGCTTCAATTGTAGGCCAAAAGAAAGCAAGAGAAATTTGGTTCCTATGCAATCAATACTCTGCGGCGGAAGCTGAAAAAATGGGATTAGTAAACACCGTAGTTCCTTTAGACAAACTTGAGGATACAACTGTAGAATGGTGTAAGACCATTTTGAAGAGATCTCCTCTTGCAGTTAGGATGATTAAGCGTGGACTTAACGCAGAACTAGATGGTCAACGTGGATTGATGGACTTTGCAGGTGACGCAACTCTTATGTATTACTTGATGGAAGAAGCCCAGGAAGGCAAACAAGCATTCCTCGAAAAGAGGGATCCAGACTTCCAGAAATATCCTAAGTTCCCATAAGGCATGGCAAGCATTAAGGCATGGATTAAGGCAGCACGCCTTAGGACCTTGCCCCTAGCAACAACTTGTGTAATGATTGGTGGGGCTCTTGGGTTCAAAGAGAATCCTCAAGCATCTTTCCTTATTCTTGGTCTTGCTGCCTTCGTGGTAATCAAATTACAAACGCTTGCGAATTTTGCAAATGATTATGGCGATTTTGTGAAGGGAACCGATGGCGAAAACAGACCCGATAGAGCGCTAGCTTCTGGTGATATTACCCCAAAGGAGATGAAGGCACGTTTAGTTTTCAATTCGATTGTAATCTTCATTGCTGGGTGTTCCACTGTATACCTCAGCTTCGAAGATGTGGGGATGGGCTGGCAGGCCGTTGGTTTAGTGTTGTTGGGTATTGCTTCTATAGGCGCAGCTTTTAAGTACACAATGGGCAAGACGGCTTATGGATACAGGGGGCTTGGGGATTTGTTTGTGCTTGTGTTTTTTGGCTACGTAGGTGTTCTAGGAGTTGCCTTCCTACTTACTCACACCTTCCAAATGATTTGGTTAATTCCAGCTACATTTTCTGGTCTTATGGCTGTTGCTGTCTTAAACCTAAACAATTTAAGAGATCACGACGGAGACAAAGCAAATGGCAAGAACACTCTTGTCGTTAAGATGGGGATTAAAAAGGCCAAACTTTACCACGGAGCAGTTCTTCTCACAGCTTGGGCTTCTATGATTTGGTTTTTACAAGACTGGAAGGGGATGATTTGGTATGCGTTAATCGCTCTCGTTTGCATGAAGCATGCATTACTTGTTATGCGAACACAAAACACTACGTCACTTGATCCCGAACTAAAAAAGGTAGCTTTGATAGCTTTTTTCACAGGAATGTTCATGCTAATGAGCGTAACCATTTAGTCATGCCATTAAGCTCAAGAATAGAAGGATTAAAAATTGAGGTCGTAAACAGGCCTCTTGTTTTCAAGAAACCAGCCCAAACCTCACGAAACACACTTTCCCAAAAGCCTACTTACCTATTAAAAGTAACTCAAAACGACAGGACGGTTTGGGGAGAATGCAGCTTAATCCCTGGTTTGAGTTATGAATCTATTGAACAGACAGAAGAAAAACTTAAAGAATTAGAACAGGCAACATCTCTAGAATTAAATGACATTCCTAAAGAGTTGCCAGCTTTGAGATTTGCCGTAGAGACAGTTATAAATAAGTTAAGCAATAGCGAATCCACAACTCCATTTTCAAAAGGCCGCCAAGGCCAAACAATAAATGGACTTATTTGGATAGGCGATGCTAATAGCATGGTAGAGCAGGCACGCGACCTAAAAGCAAGGGGATTCAAGACAATCAAGCTTAAAATTGGAGCCCTTGATTTTGACGAGGAGTTGCAGATTCTAAATGAGATTAGAGAAATTTGCCCTCATCCTGAATACACTTTGAGATTGGATGCAAACGGGGCTTGGGGAGTTGACGCGCTAGATAAACTAAATCAACTAACCGAGTTTAACATTCATAGCATTGAGCAGCCTGTGGCGCCTGGGCAATTTGAGCTAATGAAATCTGTTTGTGACAACAGCCCCATCGATATTGCATTAGACGAAGAGCTTATTGGCTTGTTTGAAGAAGATGAGATGTCAAGTTTACTTGATGCCACTTGCCCTAAATACATCATTCTTAAACCAAGTTTGATTGGTGGACTTGAGATGGCAAACAAATGGATAGCCCAAGCCGAAAAAAGAGGCATTGGTTGGTGGAGTACTTCGGCTTTAGAATCAAATGTGGGTCTAGAAGTTATTGCAAACTGGACAGCTCAAAAGGCAAATAAATCTAAATTTTACGCTGGAGTTTCTGGCCTAGGTACTGGAAGTCTTTTCACGAACAACACCATCTCTGAGATGAAAGTCTATGGAGGTGAGATTTGGCATAAGCCCAAGATTAAAATTGGCAATCAGAGTTGGCCACTTTGTTCTAAAGGAACAGCTAAGTTTGCTGAGGAATGTCCGGCATGGGCAAAGGGTATTGCGGAGTTTTTGGCTTTTTGGATTAAGACTGACGAGCCACTTAAATGCAATACTTCTGGATCGACTGGCGAACCCAAAGAGATCACACATTCTAGGGAAGCTGCTATTTACAGTGCAAAACAGACGTTAGAATATTTTGGGCTTAAGCGAGGTGATTCTATTGTCCTAGCCCTTCCTATGGATTTTATTGCAGGGAAGCTGATGCTTCTAAGAGCATTAGTTGGTGGGCTCAACATTGAGGCATTAGAGCCAAGTCTCAACAACGCGCAACTGCCCAAAGCCGATTTCTGTGCACTCACTCCTCACCAAGCCATAAAAGTTGAGGACAGTCTTTACAACGTAACCCAAATTTTACTTGGAGGCGCCCCTACCCCACATCATTTCAATCACGACGGAATTTACGAGGGGTTTGGGATGACAGAAACTATTACCCACATCGCGTTGAGAAAGCAGGGTGATGAAAAATATGAAGCATTGCCTGGAGTCGTTTTTAGTTCTAAAAAAGGGAGATTGACAATTAGTTCGCCTGTGCGTGGAGTGCAGAATTTGGAAACTGACGACGTGGTTGAGTTGCATTCTCCTACTTCTTTTACTTGGGTTGGACGAGGGAGCGACATTATAAATTCTGGTGGTATCAAGCACAATCCTGAGCATCTCGAATCCCAAATACGCCATCTAACTTCTGCAGATTTTGCAATTTATGGAATCCCTCACCCTGAACTAGGCCAAACCATAGAGCTTAGGGCTGACATGGAAAGAGATGAAGAATTCATTGATAAGGTTGAAGCAATATTGAAGGGGAAGCAGAGGGTGAGGAGTTTTGTGTTTGGGCTAATTGAAAGAAATTCAGCTGGAAAAATTTTGAGAAAAAAGATGGGACAGGATCTGCCAACAATTGTTTTTGCTACTGGAAATCAGAATAAGGCCAAAGAGGTGGCAAGGATGCTCGAGGGCAAGTACATTGTAAAATCGCTTACCGACATTGGCTGCACAGAGGATATTCCCGAAACGTCTGACACTCTTGAGGGAAATGCGGCTTTAAAAGCTAGGTATGTAGTGGAAAAGTATGGCTACGATTGTTTTGCCGACGACACAGGGCTTGAAGTTAATGCGCTCGATGGAGCTCCAGGAGTCTATACAGCGAGATACGGTGGACCAGAGAAAAACGCTGCAAAAAACATGAGTCATTTGCTAAGTGAATTGTCTAGGGTAGGCGGATCAGACAGAAGTGCCCAGTTCCGAACTGCGATACACATCATACACGGTTCCACAGAAAAATTAATAGAAGGAATTTGCACTGGAGCAATAGCAACGGAACAGTCTGGCAGTGAAGGGTTTGGCTACGACCCAGTGTTCATACCCACTGGTGAAACAAGGACCTTTTCAGAGATGTCACAGGACGAGAAAAATAAAATCAGTCATAGAGGCGTTGCGATTAGGGAAATGCTCGAGTATTTATCATCTTTGCAGCAATGAATTATCTAGAATTCGAAGAGCCAATTAAGACTCTAAAAGAGCAACTTGATAAGGCAAAAGATATCGAGGATAACAACGACCTCGATATGACTACTACTATTGTTGAGCTTGAGGCCAAAATAGAAGAAGTCACTAAGGAGATTTACAGCAAACTCACCCCTTGGGAGAGAGTTTTGGTTAGTCGCCATCCAGATAGACCTTATACCCTTGATTATGTTGAAGCAATTACTGATGGTAATTTCCTAGAGCTTCACGGTGACCGTACTGTAAAAGACGATAAAGCAATGGTAGGTGGGTTTGGCGAGCTCGATGGTAGGCCCGTTATGTTTATTGGTCAACAAAAAGGCGCAAATACTAAAATGCGCCAGTACAGAAACTTTGGGATGGCAAATCCTGAAGGATATAGAAAGGCTTTGAGGCTTATGAAGCTTGCAGAGAAATTCAACAGACCAGTAGTAACCTTGATTGATACTCCGGGTGCTTACCCTGGACTTGAAGCTGAAGAAAGAGGGCAAGGCGAGGCAATCGCTCGTAACCTAATTGAGATGGTTCAACTTAGGGTGCCAATCATTTGCGTGATCATCGGAGAAGGCGCATCAGGTGGTGCACTTGGTATAGGCATTGGAGATAAGGTGATGATGTTAGAAAATACATGGTACAGCGTTATTTCTCCTGAGTCTTGTTCTTCAATTTTATGGAAATCTTGGGATCATAAGGTCACTGCAGCAGAGGCATTAAAGCTCACTGGAGATGACATGCAAAAGCTTGGTCTAATAGATGAAATCATCCCTGAACCCCTTGGTGGTGCTCACAATAACAGGGATGAGATGTATGCTACACTAAAGAGAGTTTTGATTGAAAACATAGACTCTTTAATGAAGCAAGGATCTAATAAAAGAATTTCACAAAGAATACGTAAGTTTTCTAACATGGGAGTAGTGACAGCTTAATAAAAATTGTCACATAACCTCTGCTTTTTACACTATTTTTGGAATAAATTATTTGCGATTCACAAATCTAATTACTCGCATGCTACAATCAAATTCTACATTCATTGCAATAGCAGTAGCTATATTTTTAGCTGGCTGCGCAGGCCTTGGCTCTATGGAAAAAGCCCTAGACACAGTTGGCCTATCTGTTGAACCTGAAACTCTTATCCTTCGAGGTGGAGAAGTAGAGGTTACTATTACTGGAAACTTCCCTGCTAAGTACTTTGGCAAGAAAGTAATTCTTGAAGCTACTCCTGTTCTTGTATGGGAAGGCGGCGAAGCTGCTTTTGACATGGAAGGATTCCAAGGAGAAGAAGCAGCTGGAAACTATACAGTGGTTTCTTACGAAGTTGGAAAATCATTTACTTACAATGCAAGCATTCCATACGAAAGTGCTATGGAAGATGCTTCACATCTTGAACTTCGCATAAGAGGTAAGAAAGGTGATAGCGTTGTAGATTTCGAACCTTACTTCCTTTGTAAGGGTGTAATAACTACGCCAAATCTAGTTCAGCCTGACGATAAGTTCATTATTACTGCCGATCGTTTCCAGAGAACTATTGCATACACCCACAATGACGAAATTAATTACGACTACAACAGTTCTGTTGTTAAGTCTAAGGAATTAAAGACTGATGAGTGGGCTGAAATGAAGGCTCTATTTACTTTAGCTGCTACTGCAGATAGCGTTGCTTTAACTGGAGTTACTATTGACGCATATGCTTCTCCAGAGGGAGAGATTAGCCTAAACGAAGATCTTGCTACTGACAGAGCAACTTCTGCTCATAATTCCCTTAAAAGAGAATTGAGACGTGCAAAAATCAATACAGCTGATGATTTTGCAAACCTTGTTGCTAAGGGTGAGGACTGGGAAGGATTCAAAAAGTTAATGAAGGCGTCAGATATCGCAGACAAAGATCTTATCATCCGTGTCCTAGAAATGTACGCTGACAAGAATAAGCGTGAAGAAGAGATTCGCAACATCGCTAAGACTTACTCTGAGATTGAAGACAAAATCCTTCCTTCTCTACGTCGTTCTATGATTGCTCTTAACTACACTGTTGAAGGATACACTGATGAAGAGTTGAAAGACCTTTGCATGAGTGCTCCTGAAACACTAACAGCTGAAGAATTACTATACAGTGCTACATTATTTGACAACTTAAACGACAAGTACACTATTTACTCTTCTTGTGCAACAGTTCACACTAACGACCTAAGAGGACACAACAACAGTGGTGTTTGCTTAATGGAAATGGGACGTAGCAACCAAGCAAAAGAAGCGTTTAACAAAGCGCATAGCTTAAATGCTACAAACAAAGCAGTACTAAACAACCTTGGAGCAATTGCTCGTCAAGAAGGAAACATTGATGAAGCTGCGTCACTTCTTGCTAAAGCAGGATCAAGTGCAGAAACAAGCTACAACAAAGGACTTGTTGCCATCACAAATGGTGAGTACGGTTCTGCTATCTCAAACATGAGCGGATCAAACTCTGTAAACCTTGCACTAGCTAAACTTCTAAATGGAGATGCTAATGGTGCTAAGACTACTTTGAACAACTCTAACGACGATAGCGCAGTTGCAAGCTACGTTCTTGCTATTTGTTGTGCTCGTCTTGGAGATGCTGCTGGTGCTAACGCTAATATTGATGCAGCCCTTACAAAGGACTCATCTCTTTCAGCTAAAGCAAGTGCAGACCTAGAATTTGATGGAATAGAGTAATTAGAAACTATCACAGATAAGAAAGGCCCAGCATTGAGCTGGGTCTTTTCTTTTGGGCTAAAATATTTTATAGATTCTGGCTAGCGTACCATAGCACAATTCCAGCACACACGCTAACATTCATGCTTTGCTTAACTCCAAGCTGGGGAATTTCAAGAACGACATCTGACGCATCGCAAGTAGAGGGCTGAACACCTCTAACTTCATTACCCAATACGAAGGCCCACTTTTCGCCGAGTTTGGGCTCCCATTGATTGAGCAAAATACTTGAATCGGTTTGTTCTATAGAAGCAATATTGTATCCCTCAGATTTTAGAACTTCAATTGCTTCTAGAGCAGTTTCATGACCGCGCCATGGAACGTATTTACTAGAACCAAGAGCTGTTTTCAAAATATCTCTATGAGGCGGATGACAGGTTATGCCGCAAAGATCAATGCCTTCAATTCTGAAAGCATCGCCTGTTCTAAAGAACGAGCCAACATTATTTCCAGAGCGCACGTCTTCAATGATGAGTCTTACTGGCAACATCTCTGAATTTGCATAATCCTCAGGATTGAGCCTCCTATCCTTTTCTAAACCCACTTATTATTTTATGTGGATGTTGTATGGAATTCTAGCTTGGACTACGTCACCAGATTCAATCATCTTCACAACTGAGTTAACATCTTTCAAATGCACGTCATTAATCCCAAGCAATTCAAGAGCGTCTATTCTGCCTTGGATTCCTGCAAAGTCCTCAATCATAGCTTCGAATGGGTCCTTCATTTCTGGGAGATAAATTAACTCGTGCTCATCTCCACCAATTAATTCCTCAGCATAAGCAATCGCATCGTCAAGATTTCCTAATTCATCAATCAGACCAATTTCCAAAGCATCCTCTCCAGTCCAAACTCTACCCCTAGCTACCTCTTCTACTTCTTCTGCGCTTAACCCTCTACCTTCTGCAACCTTAGATGTAAAATCATCGTAGATGTCTATGATTACTTCGTTGATAGCATCCATTTCGTATTGAGACATGGCAAATAAACCGTCAGGAGAACCAGCGTGGTCGTGAGTCTTAATCTTATCAAATGTTACACCCAAGTGTTTCTCTAATGCACCACCAATATTTGGAATCATGCCAAATACTCCAATCGAACCTGTAATTGTCGTAGAGTTTGCATAAATCTTGTCTGCTGCACAACTTATGTAGTATCCTCCAGAAGCTGCAAGATCACTCATACTAACAACAAAGTGCTTTCCAGCCTCTTTTAATAGTACAGTCTCACGCCAAATCACATCACTAGCGAGTGCTGAGCCTCCAGGTGAATTCACTCTTAAAACAACAGCTTTAACATCAGGAGCTAATCTTGCACGCTTGATAGCTTCGGCAATTGTAACAGACCCAATTGTAGCAGCATCACCTTTTCCAGATTCAATACCACCAACAGCGTAGATTACTGCTACATCACCTCCGAGCTTTTCGTCATCCTCATCTTCTTCTTCAAAAATTTCCATGATAGAATCAGAATCAGACATATCAATGCCAAACATTCTTTCGTCTACAGTGTACTCCGTAAATGAAATTTTACTGAGCTCAACATCACCTCCTAGTTTATCCTCTAACAAAGCATCTAACTCGTCTTCGAAAATCAAGTCATCAACAAGAGAAAGCTCTTTTGCATCTTCAGCAAGACGAACAGAAATATTATTTGCTACTTCATCTATTAATACTGCGTCAATACCTCTGCTTTCTGCAATTGCATCTCTCATTTCATCCCAAAAATCACCTAGTAAAGCATACAACTGCTCCTTATTTGCCTCACTGAAATCATCCCTGATATACGGCTCCACAGCGCTTTTGTACTTGTTGTTTGGCCCTCTTAAAACAGTAACATCAACACCTAGTTTTTCAAATAATCCAGGATAAAACATTATCTGAGAGCTAAGGCCTGCAATACTTAACGAACCTTTTGGGTGAAGGTAAACTTCATCAGCAACAGTGTTCATGTAATAACCCTTTTGAGACATTCCCTCAGCCCAAGCTACAACCCACTTTCCAGAATCTTTGAAAGCCTCAAGTCCTGCTCTTATATCCTCCAATGTAGATGGGTAAGCTCCAGCACCACTAATGTTGAGGAAAATTCCCTTAATATCATCATCAGACGAAGCGCGCTCCAATCCCTCGAGGATTTGGTTTAATCCCATTTGTTGCTCTGCATTTAATCCACCAAGGTCAAACGATATATCATTTCCGCCGCCCCTTTCAATTATCGATGTATTCATGTCAAACACCAATACGTTCGCCTTATTCTCATTAATTGATACACCACCTTGAGCACCTTCGGCAAATGCAGTCACTAAGCCACCAACAAGTGCTCCAACGAAGATGAAAATTAAAATTGTTCCGGCTACTACTAAGCCAATTATTGAGCCTATTGCTGAGCTTACTACATTTTTCAAAAATTCCATAATTGCTAATATATAGACTTATCTTGCTCAGCCATGAGGATGAGAAACGTGTACATAGGTCTGGGCTCGAATCTTGGAGAAAGAGAATTGGCACTAAACTCAGCAATAGCAGCTATTGAGGCCGAATTAGTAGAGAGTCGATCTATTAAGTCATTAACAACATCTAACATTTATGAGACTGAAGCTTGGGGTATGGATGATGCAACTCCAGCTTTTCTAAACTGTATTGTTTGTGTTGAAACTGATTTGGACTTGATGGCGTTACTAGATGTGTTATTAAGGATTGAGTCGTCACACGGTAGGATTAGAAATAAAAAGGAAGGTTATTCAAACAGAACACTTGATTGCGACATTTTACTTGCAGGCGATGAAGTAATCAATAATGAAAATCTCCAAGTCCCACACCCAAGAATTTCTAAAAGGAGATTTGTGCTTCAACCACTGTGCGATTTAAATCCTACATTGCGAATTCCTGGCATTGAGAAAGATGTGTCAGGGCTTTTGGAAATTTGCTCTGAGGAGCCAAAAGTCAAATTATGGGACCCTACGCATACATAGCAATTGAAGGAAATATAGGTGCTGGAAAGACCACCTTTAGTGAGATGGTTGCATCAAAAAATGAATGCGAATTAATCCTTGAGCGATTCGAGGAAAACCCATTTTTAGAGAGATTCTACGAGGACCCTAAGAGCCACGCTTTTTCAGTAGAACTAGCATTCGTTGCAGACAGATTCAAGCAACTTATAGAGACTCTTGGAAGTAGGAACTTATTTAGACAACAGGTTTTAGCAGATTACTCATTTGCCAAGTCATTAATCTTTGCTAAGGCAAATCTTCCCAGAAGTGAATTTGTGCTATTTAGGACGATGTTTCGTCTAATGGATGCACAGCTGCCACAGCCTGAAGTTATTGCAATTCTCGACCCAGGGCTGGTTAAGGTTACAGCCCAAATCGTAGAACGAGGGCGTTCCTATGAGCAGGACATGCCGGAGGGTTATTTGGAGAAAGTTTGGGCTGGGTATAAAGAACACTATAAATTTCACAGGGGGTCTAGGGTGCTGTGGGTTGACACCTCAGAAATTGACTTTGTAAAAAACGAAGGCGACTATCAAAAACTACTATCTTGTATCCTCACTCCAAGAAAGCCAGGAGTTTACCATATCAAACCGTAAATCATGCGTAGAAAAGACTTTTTAAAATTGGGCGCCCTATTCTCAGGGGGATTGTTTTCAGGATCTATGTTCGCAGGTAGCTCAACTAGGCCTTTAGATGTTGAAGAATTAGTTGGCTCTGCAGGAATAGATGGAAGTATGTTCAACTACGCAGACATACCAATTCCAAACGTAAGAATTGCAGTTGTGGGGCTAGGAAATAGAGGAACTACTTTAATTCAAATGCTAGAGTGGTTTGTAAAGAATAACCATTGTGAAATCGTTGCCATTTGTGATGTCCAGCCCAAGTATATTGAAAGAGCAAAGTCTATTATTTCGAAATTTCAATCTACTGAACCCAAAATTGTAAATGGAAGTCAAAACGAATTAGCATGGCGTGAAATGTGCAATATCGATTTGGCAGATTTACTCCTCGTTGCAACCCCTTGGCGTTGGCATGCTCCAATGGCAAAGTACGCAATGGAGCGAGGCATCCACGTTGCTACAGAAGTACCTATGGCGTCTGAAGCCCAAGACAGCCTTGAACTCATAAGAACAGCAGAACGAACAAAGAGGCATTGCATCATGCTCGAGAACTGCTGCTATAATGGCGAAGAACTATTCGTTCTCAACATGGTGAAGGAAGGAGTGTTTGGTGAACTTACTCATGCTGAGTGCGCATACATACATGACCTAAGAGAGTTGATGCTTCATACTGATTATTACCATCAAAGGTGGCGTCTAAACCACCACCTTGAAAGAGATGGTAATTTCTACACAACTCACGGCCTAGGTCCAGTTTGCATGTATATGGACATACTCAGAGGAGATAATCTGAGTCACCTTGTATCTATGAGCTCTAACGAAGCAGCTCTAAGTAAAGCATTACGCGAATCTGACGATCCAGTAATGAATGCAGTGTCTGAAAAAGTGAAATGTGGCGATGTAAACACTACGCTAATTAAGACTGAAAAAGGAAGAAGTATTATGCTTCAGTTTGACGTTCACACAGGCCGACCTTATAACAGGCTCAACAAACTTTGTGGTACAGGTGCTGTTCACTACGGATACCCATCAAGACTATATATTGATGACCCTGAAAGAGAGGGTTGGCACGCTTGGCAGGATGAAGCTGGATATGAGGAGCATTTGAAAAAATACGCCCATCCAATGTGGACTAACCTAAGAGAGCAAATTTCTGATAACAAGCAAGGCCACGGAGGAATGGACTTCGTAATGATATATAGATTGATTAGAGCTCTCAACCACGGTGTCACTCTTGATTTAAACGTTTACGACGGTGCTCTTTGGAGTATAGTTGGTGCTCTAACAGACCAAAGCGTAACAATGGGAAATAAGCGTGTAAACGTCCCAGATATTACTAACGGAAAATGGAAGGAAGCAGCTGAACATCCTGTGTTCAGAGAATTCTAGGCTTATCCAATAAGCTCTTTCATCTTAGAGCCAATGTCTGCTGGGCTATCAACCACGTAGATACCACACTCAGCCATAACTCTCTTTTTAGCTTCAGCAGTTTCATCTTCTCCACTAACGATTGCTCCTGCGTGACCCATTGTACGTCCTTTTGGCGCTGTCACACCAGCGATGAATCCCACAACTGGCTTAGTTGAATTTTCCTTAATCCAACGCGCTGCGTTGATCTCAAGGTCCCCTCCTATCTCACCAATCATTACAATGCCTTCGGTTTCATCGTCACCCATTAGAAGCTTTACCGCATCAAGAGTTGTAGTACCTATAATTGGGTCTCCACCGATTCCTATTGCTGTGGTTTGGCCTAAACCTGCCTTAGTGCATTGGTCAACAGCTTCATAAGTTAGAGTTCCTGACTTGCTTACGATTCCAACCTTGCCCTTCTCGAAGATGAAGCCTGGCATAATGCCCACCTTCGCTTCTCCAGCAGTCATAACTCCAGGGCAGTTGGGGCCAATAAGTGTGCAATCTCTTTGATCAATGTATGCCTTAACGCCTACCATGTCTGCAACAGGGATACCCTCTGTAATGCAGATGATCACCTTGATACCAGCATCTGCTGCCTCCATAATTGCGTCGGCTGCAAAGGCAGGAGGAACGAACAAAATGCTTACATCAGCACCAGTCTCTTTAACCGCGTCTTGAACTGTGTTAAAAACAGGTCTAGCAAGGTGAGTTGAACCACCTTTACCTGGAGTAACACCTCCAACTACGTTAGAACCGTATTCTATCATTTGGCCTGCATGGAATGTCCCCTCGCCACCAGTAAATCCTTGAACAATAATTTTAGAGTCTTTGTTTACTAAAACGCTCATGAGTAGTTGTTTTCTTTTGCGGTTTTTAATTGCCCGGCAAATTTAGGCCAAACCTCCTCCATCTTCCCCCTTCTTTCCTCAAATTTGCAATGTGAAAAATTCAATGCCCCAAGCCCTAGACGGCTCTACCATTTGCGCAATCTCCACCTCACCTGGTGCAGGAGGTATCGCAGTAGTTAGGGTAAGCGGCCCAAATGCATTGGAAATCAGTTCATCTATTTTCTCTAAAACGCTAAGCTCAGGCAACGATAGAGGCGTTGTTTTTGGAAGAGTAATGGATGGGGAAGTGATAGTTGACGAAGGCCTAGCGCTTGTGCTTTGCGGCCCTGGATCATACACAGGCGAGGACACTGTTGAGTTCAATATTCACGGATCTCAATTCATTCAGAGTGAAGTTGTACGACTGTTAATTCTAGCTGGTTGTCGTCTAGCAGGCCCTGGAGAGTTCACTCAACGCGCCTTCTTAAATGGAAAACTCGACCTAACCCAAGCAGAAGCCGTAGCCGACCTCATAGCAGCAGAGCACTCAGGAGCTCATAGACTTGCAGTTGAACAATTAAGAGGAAACTTCTCACGCGAAATAGGAGCTTTACGAGAGTCGTTAATTGAGTTTGCAGGATTATTAGAGCTAGAATTAGATTTCTCTGAAGAGGATGTAGAATTTGCAGATAGAACTAGATTTTTAGAGTTGATTGAAAAATTACTTCAACGAGTTTCGTCATTAGCCGATTCATTCCGCTCTGGAAATGCAATTAAATCAGGAGTTCCAATTGCAATACTCGGAGCTCCCAACGCTGGTAAGTCCACTCTTTTAAACGCCCTTGTTGGTGACGATAGAGCTATCGTTTCTGATATAGCCGGCACAACAAGAGATGTTATTGAGGACACTTGTGTGATTGAAGGAACACTATTCCGCTTCATTGATACTGCTGGTATTCGCGACACATCTGACGTAATTGAAACTGAGGGTATCAAGCGAGCGTATGCCAAAGCTTCAAGCGCACATACAGTTTTATACATGTTGGATGCAAGCACTGATGATTTGGGCTTGGCAACTATGAAGATCTCATCTTTAGACCTTTCCGAAGAATCAAATGTTATTGCTCTTTGGAATAAATGCGATTTAAATGATGCTCCTTCAGGACAAATTGAAGGATGCTCAAATTCAATTCACATTAGCGCTTCGTCAGGTGAGGGAATTGATGAGTTGAAATCTTTGCTTGTTAAGTCACATGGCATTTCTGATAGCACCTCATCTTTAGTTGTGACAAACGCTAGACATTACGAAGCACTTGTAAATGCCAAACAAAGCCTTGAGTCTGTAAAGCAAGGGCTAAGTGGCGAAACTCCTTCTGACTTAGTTGCATTTGACGTACGCCAAACCCTCCACCACTTAGGCTCAATCACAGGTGCAGTCCAGGCTGACGACATCCTTGGCCATATCTTTTCTCACTTCTGTATCGGGAAGTAACCTCAGTTTTTTTCTTGTAGGTCAAACCATTTTGACCAATGACAATTTTTAGACTTAGCCCTACCTTTGCAGCGTTAAATTGCACATGCAATGGATCCTAACGCTGGTAAGAAAAAATTGATGAACAAGCTCGGTAGAGAAGATGCGATTGCCGCACTCCATGCCGAGGATTTTGAAAGGAGAACAACTTCTTTTTATAGATACGTAGATATTTCAGATCCCGATGGCTTAAGAGATCAGCTATATAAAGAGTGGTCTGAATTGGCCGTGTTTGGCAGAGTTTACTTAGCTCAGGAAGGGATAAATGCTCAGATTTCTGTTCCTGAGCATAATTGGGATGCATTTATTAAAGTTCTTCACGCAAGAGAGGAATTTGCTGATATGCACCAAAAGATTGCAATTGAGGATGATGGCAAGTCCTTCTTCAAACTGATGCTTAAGACTAAAAGCCAAATTGTAGCTGACGGACTTGAGTATGGGGAATACGACATCTCTAATGTTGGCACTCATCTAGATGCAAAGGCTTGGAATGAAGCCATGGATGAAGGTGCTATCGTTGTGGATATGAGGAATCACTACGAAAGTGAAATTGGCCATTTTAAGGGCGCTGTTTGTCCTCAATCCGACACTTTTAGGGAAGAATTGCCTGAGGTTCTTGAGGATTTGAAGGGCAAGGAGGATGAGAAAATCTTGCTCTACTGTACTGGAGGAATAAGGTGTGAGAAAACTTCTGCTTATTTAAAGCACCATGGTTTTAATGATGTAAATCAGTTAAATGGTGGGATTATTGACTATGCAAGGCAGCTCGAACAGGACGAGACAATTGAAAATAAATTCATTGGTAAAAATTTCGTTTTTGACGAGAGGTTGGGCGAGAGAATTTCTGATGATGTAATCGCAAATTGCCATCAATGTGGTGAGCCTTGTGATGAGCATGTAAACTGCAAGAATAAAACGTGTAACCTGCTGTTTATACAGTGTCCAAAGTGCCAAGAAGCACATGGAGGGTGTTGCACTCCTGAGTGTTTGGACTTCTCTAAATTGCCAGAAGAAGAACAGATAAAAAGACGCAAGGGAATGAAAAACGATTCGCGTTTCCACAATCATCAGAAGAGAGACCTTAGTCAGGGGTTTAAATAACTGTGGTAAATTCCTTATTTTGCAGGATTAATAAAACCTGCACACAAAGAAGCCCTATGCAAGCAATTCGTACGGTTCTAATATTTGGGATATTTATCCTCTGCTCCACTTTTCAGCTAGCATGGTCATCTGAGGGAAGTACTAGTGTTCTTCCATCATTTGTTGTTGATGCAACAGAAGGATTACAAGGATCTGGATTTGTTGTTCATTTTACGAACACTTCTGTTGGTGTAGACGAATCTTGTGGAACTACTGTATCATACGTTTGGACCATAGACAATGGAGTTGAAGGAGTAGATTGGAATTATGTCGAGGGTACGAGTATGACAACTGTAGATTTAGCGGTTGAATTCTATATAGAGGGGTGTTACAATGTCATTTTAACTGGAACTGATTGCGCAGGAGTTAACTTTTCTCAGCCTGAGGAAATTACTGTTGCAGGTGATCCCGAGTTATTTTATACCAATTACGCTTTTGATGGAACTTGCACCAATGGAGAAGCTCAAATTGCATTTGAGATAGCTCCTCATAACAACAACAACTTGAACTTATCAGTTTACGTTGATGGCGCACCGTATGGTGAAATATACTCTTATCAAACATTCTTATTCTGTGCTGAACCTGCAAACGTTTTCTTTTCTGACATAATAGTAATCCAAGGGTTAACTCCGGGACAACATCAAATTATCTTGTACCTCGAAGCGGATTTATCACCTAACACTGTTACTATTCTTCAAAATATTGATGTTTACGAAGCTCCAGAATTAATTCTATCGTCAAGCAATTTTTCATTTTGCTCTGATGAGGAAGCTTTTGTAAATGTTACAATAGAAAATGGGATTGGTCCTTATCTAGCAGAATGGTATATCAATGGCATATTACAATATTCTGAAGCTGTAAATGGAAATTCATCTAGCTACACATACGATTTAGACTCTTACGATGGAGCTGCAAATATTTCAGTAACAGTTTCTGATTCTAACGGTTGTTCAACTAGTGAAGGGTTTAACATTGAAGTTTATCCAGACGTAGTTATAGATGTTACAACAGCTGCTACTTGTAGTGACGATGTTGCTATGTTTACAGCTAGCGGAAATGCTACTCAATATGTCTGGCCTACTACAATATTCAACGTTAACAATCCAGTATTAGCGGTTGGAGGAATGGATTCTCAATCTGCAATGATGGCTAACACAACTTCAGTAGATGTACTAGGCCAAGCAGTATACACTGGTACTTTAGACGGAGTTCTTGTTTGTAGTTCTCAAGCATCTGCAAATGCCATTGTATTCCCAAGTCCAGTTCTTAGCGTTAGCCCACCTAGTGGAACTACATTCTGTGAAGATGACGAGCCAGAAATAACGGCAACTGGAGCAAATATTTACTCTTGGGATCCATCTCCAATAAGTGATGTAAATGGAGTTGCAACATTCCAAAGCAATTTAGCATCTCTAACGGGTAGTGTAGATGGAACCATAGATTATGGGATCCATTCTTGTACGAGTACAGCATTATTTAATTACGAAATTCTAGACATTCCGAATGTGTCACTAGCTGTAGACAGAACAGTACTATGTGGACCAGAAGAAACTGTAACTGCAACAACTGGTATGGAATCTGCAGATTATTCTTTTGAATGGTTTGTGAATAGCTTCCCAGTTGATGATGGAAGTTCTACTTGTGAGGATATAAGTGGGTATAATTTCTTGGGCGAAATAGATGATTGTTGTTACTACGAATATGAAACAACTACATCATGGACCGACGCTGCAAACCTTGCAGCTTCAATTGGTGGTCAATTAGTAGATATTACATCTCAAGCTGAAGCTGATGATTTAAATAATTTGCTAGGGAATAACAATACTGGTGGAAACCAACATTGGATTGGCTTAATAGATGGGAATAGTGTTTGGGAAAGTGGTGAACCATTAGTATTTACTAACTACGATGGCTCATACATTCCTGGTGAGCACCCTTATATGTTTTTACAAAACAATGGGTTTTGGGATAATTCTGATAATATTGGATCTCAATCAAATGATTTGATTTACCCATTAATTGAAATTTGTGGTAGCTCAAACAATAGCTTAACAACAACTTTCACATACCCTAACAATGCTGGTTTGAATGACATCTTCTGCCTTGTCACTGGTGATAATGGTTGTGATAATGGTTCAGTAATAATTGTTGAAATGTTAGAAGGTGCTGAATTAAACCTTGCTGCCCCTGCTATATGCGAAGGCGAGCCATTCTATATTGAAACTACTACTAATGGTAATATTACATGGGGTGCAAACGGCGCAATACCATATTCTGACGGATATTACTACGATCCTGCCACTGATGGAACAATTTATACAGCAACTGCAGTAGTTACTTCAGCTTCTGTGATTCTAGCAGAACAATACGATTGTGAGGCAGAAGCTTCTGTAGTTGTAGATACAAGGCCTTCTCCAGATTTAGATTTTGTTTTTTCAGGGGTACCTTGTACTGGAGAAAATGTTCAGGTAGACGTGATTGGGGCTGAAAATTATTCTTGGGTGTCTAATCCAAACGAAATAGGATCGTCAGTAAATTCAGACGGTTCTAACCCAGGATTTAATATTCTTTCTTTAGGATATACAGACATTATTCCAGGAGATTTAACAATAGACGCTACGGGTAGCATTGAATACACAGATGGAACAGGTCTTACTTGTTCTACAACCGAAACATTCACAAATACCATAAATGCAAACACTTCATTCCAAATAATTGGTGATACAGAAATTTGTGAAGGTGAATGCATTAATCTATCGGTTCAATTTGACGATAATCCAAACGGAGCAGTCTTCACATACAACTGGCTTCTTGATGGCAACCCTCATTCAAACTTGGACACCTTTACAGAATGTCCTACTTATCAATCTGGTGTAGCCGAAATTACATTAATAGTTGAAGCTGGCAGTGCATCATGCCAATCGAGCCAAACATTTTTTGTAAACACATCACAAATTCCAATTGTTACTGCTACTGCTAATGTTAACGAAGGTTGTACCCCATTGACAGTAAACTTTACAGCTACTAATCAATTTGCTGGTATTACTGCGTGGAACTTCGACAATGGATTGGCAGACACAGGAGTTGATGTAGCCCAAATGACTTTCGATTGTCTTGATTACAACACTGGCGATTGCACGTACGACGTAAGCTATACGGCCATCTCCCTTACTAACCCCAATTGTACTGTAACTGAGATTGTACCTATTACAGTACACCCTATTCCGGTAAGCGCTTTCTACTTACAAGACACAATTGTGTGTTATGAAGAAGGAGTTGATGCAGTGATCAATGCTGTAAATAGTTCGTCTGAGATTATAGGACAAACTTGTACAGCAGGTACTCCACCTTACAACTGGACTCTATTCCCTTCGGGATCTGGCACATGTACTGAAACAGTCGACGAATCGCCTGTACTAACTACTCCTAATACCGGAAACTTTACTGTAGGACTTGAGTTAACTGATCAATATGGTTGCACAAGCCAATCATTCGAAGACTTCCTTGTTGCAGAGGCACCTACACCTGAGCTTGCATTCTTCCAAACTTCTGTTTGTCTTCCTACACAAGTAGAAATTTTAAATACTACTACGGGTGCTGCTAGTTTTGATCTTGAAATTCCTGGTTTCGTAATTCCTACAAACTTTAACTCTCCATTCATTCTGAATGTTGAGTACCCTGGATATTACGAAGCAGAATTCACTGTCACATCTCCAGAAGGATGTTCAGTAGAACTAGATATTGACCCTGCATTTGAAGCATGGAATCCGCCGGTTGCAGACTTCACAACAGATCCAGAATATATCGATTTACTTGAGCCAATTGTAAACTTTATAAACCTGTCTAATGGTGGAACAGAATTTATTTGGTCCTTTGGAGATGGAGATGGATCGTCTGAGATGAATCCTTCTCATGAATACTACGCTGCCGACAATTATCAAGTACAATTATATGTAACTAACCAATACGGCTGTACTGATGTAAGCACTCAGACCATAAGCGTAAATAACCTTCTACAGATATTTGTACCAAATTCGTTTACTCCAAATAACGACGGCAACAACGACGCATGGTGGCCAGTTATTAGTGGCAAGGAATTAATCGCACAATATGAGCTTTGGGTTTACAACAGATGGGGAAATCTAGTATTCTTCTCAAATACACCTGAAGAACCGTGGGTTGGAGAAAACACAATAAGTGGAGCTGGCGAGCACTACGCTACTGGAACAGAAGTATTCACTTGGATAATTGAAATCAAAATGGTCGACGGACTTGGGGCTCGTAAAGAATCAGGTCACGTTTACTTAGTTCGATAAACTACTTTTTTATGAAAGCATTTGTATTCCCTGGACAAGGGGCACAATACCCTGGCATGGGTAAAGATCTTTATGACGCATCGTCAATTGCTAAGCAACGATTTGAAGAAGCTAACGACGTTCTTGGCTTTAATATCTCAGATATTATGTTCAATGGAATGCCTGAGGATTTAAAGCAAACTAAGGTTACTCAACCTGCAATTTTCCTGCACTCAACAATTCTTGCTGAAGTTTTAGGAGACCAAATCAATCCAGATATGGTTGCTGGACACAGTCTAGGCGAGTTTAGTGCAATGGTTGTTGCTGGAGGATTTTCATTTGCAGATGGGTTAAAGCTTGTTTCTGCAAGGGCAAATGCCATGCAAGAAGCTTGTGAAGCAACACCTTCAACAATGGCTGCTGTTTTGGGTCTAGAAAATAGCATAGTTGAAGATGTGTGTGCAAATACTGACGGAGTAGTAGTTGCAGCCAATTACAATTGCCCAGGCCAATTAGTAATCTCTGGAGAAATTCCAGCAGTTGAAGCAGCTTGTGCAGCATTAACTGAAGCAGGAGCAAGAAGAGCTCTAATGCTTCCTGTAGGTGGTGCTTTTCATTCACCTTTAATGGAACCAGCGAGAGAAAAGCTTGCATCTGCTATTGAAGCTACTAACATCAGTGAACTTCGTTGCCCTATATTCCAAAATGTGAGCGCACAGCCAGAAACTGACCTTGATACAATTAGAAAAAATTTAGTTGCTCAACTAACTGCTCCAGTTAGATGGACGCAAAGTATGGAGGCGATGATTGCTTTTGGCGCAACTTCAGCTACTGAAGTTGGACCAGGTAAGGTGCTTCAGGGATTATTTAAAAAGGTAGACAGAGCATTCCAAACGGAATCTGCAGCTTTAAGCTGATATATCTCCTTTAATTTCCTGAGTTATTAGTCCATCTTTAATTCGTTGTTCGCGAAGCATTTGAGCCTTCTTGCTTAAGAAAGTTCCTAAGCTTTCCTTGCGCTCATTTTGCTTTTCCATCAAACGATCCATTATGATGTTATCCATAGATGAAAAATACGGACAACAAAAGGACTAAGGGTTTGGGCTAAATAATAGTTATTCAACCCCCATTGGTGATTTTTTCAAGTTTAAGTTTCTCTTGTAAAAAATCCAAAGCAAGCATGCAGACACCCCCGCAAATACTGCGCAGAACAAGTAGATATTGGGCAATAGTTCGTGGTTTGCTGCAAAGAGAGTCCCAGAAATAAAGGCACCACCTCCAATTCCTATTTCTAGGGCCATTAGCATTGTACTCAAACCTAAAGCTACTCTATTCTTTGGGGCCAAATCTGCAGTCCAAGCAAAAATGGTTGGCATATTCACACCTATAGAAAGTCCATAAATTACTCCACCCAAAGCAGCAATTTCCTTGGTTGTTGCAATGCTCATTATACCCATTCCTATAAGGAGTAAAAACCCACCTAATACAAGAAGTGGTTCTCTTCCATACTTATCCGAAGCCTTTCCTGCAATAAACCTCATCAAAATTGAGGACACTACAATTATGGTATTAAAAAGACCTTTGTACTTATAACCTAGAGCATCAACAAAGTCAGGTGTTATAGTAAGGAAAACACCAAACGCGGCTGATACTGGAATCAAATACAATGCTGCAGGCCAAGCTGATTTTTCGAAAATTCCTCCCTTGAATATATTCAGGTCATCGAGAATGACTTTTCTGGGGTTTGGGAGCGATTCAGGAAGCTTCAAGGTGAATAATAAAGCAATTATCCCAAGCACTGAAGACGTAATAAACATAGCATTATAGCCGTATTCTACTGCGAGATAGCTACCTAGTGCCGGTCCTCCAGCCATGCCGGCATTTCCTGCTACTCCAAGGTATCCTAGAGCTTCCCCCCTTCTTTCTTTGGGAATGATGTCAGTTAAGAATGCACTTGTTCCAGTTGGCCTAAATCCTGTGCTCAAGCCGTGAAGCATTCTAAGAGCTAGGAAGCACCAAACACCCCACATTGCGGTTTCGGGATTTGCAGACCAAGTGTCGTGCATCATCCCAACTAACACATAGACAAATCCTGCAATGGCAGCTACTGTGGTTCCAAAAACCATAACTACCCTCCTTCCAGCTCTATCAGCAATTCTACCTGAGAAAAATCTTGAAATAAAGGCCCCTAAAGTGAATAGGCCAATGATATAGCCAAGTAGATGTCCAGAACCCATTTCAGACAGATACTGTGGAAGCTCGGGCATGATCATCCCAAAGCTTGCCATAAATAAAATCGTGCTACAACACAGTAACCCAAAAATGGGTGTAAATAATTTCATTGGCCACAAAGGTAGTCTCGTACCTTTATGCATTAGTGAAACAATACCCACCTAAAATAATAGTCGCTTGGGGAGAGGCAATTAGCGGAAACGAAAAGATCCGTGATTGGTTGATGCATCATGGGTATGCTGAATTAGCTGCTTTTTCTTCTGCCTTGAATCTAAATGACGACGCTAGGGTTTGGCTTATGAAGAATGGCTACCCTGAGCTTTTGGCCTTAGCAATGGGAGCTGAGGGTGATGAAAAGGCTTGTGAATGGCTAAGATCTAATGGATTTTCCAAACTTGCTTTAATGGCAGAGGGAGCAGATAACGATGATGAGGCGATAGAGACTTTATTGAAACAAGGCCTAAAGGAAAGTGTAATGCTAAGCATGAAGATGCGTAGCGTAAAAAACGCAATCCAAAGAGACCAAGACGATTGGCACACATACTCAACTAGGTAAGTACACTAAGTGGCTTTGGGTTTTGGGGTGAATGAATTCATTGCTTACCCTCAATATATCCTCGGCAGTTATTTCTTCAATTACTTTGAAGAATTCTGAAAGCGGCTCAACTCTGTTGTAAAGCAGATAACTCTTTGCTAGTCCCGACATCATGGCTGTACCCGAATCCTGACTTAGCGCGATTTGGCCTATGATCTGCTTTTTGAGATCGTGGAGTTGTCGAGTGCTCATTTTCTTGGTGCACATAATTCTGAGTTCCTTGTTTACTAGCATTTCAACTTTACGGTGGAATTTTGAATCAGTGCCAAAATAGATAGAGAACACACCGCTATCAGCATACGGAGTATATCCGGCTTCAATGTGGTATGCCATTCCGTACTTTTCGCGAATATTCATGCTTAAACGACTATTCATGGCAGGCCCTCCGAGATAGTTTGCGAGCAGAGTAAGCGGGAGCTTGTCTTTGTGATCAGCACCAACAGTCATAGAACCCATAAGGTGGTGAACCTGATAAGTGTCTTGAATTATTCTGTTATCAAATACTTCTACCGGACGTGGCTTCTTTCTCTTGACTCCTTCTCCTTTGCCTTTGAAATCGCTTAGGTATTTCTGACAAATCCTTTTGAGCTTCTTGATGGGTGTTGAACCAACCGATGCGAAGACCATTTGGCCTGGGGAATAATTTCTCTTAACAAAAGCCTGAATGTCAGATTTTCTAAGAGAATTAACAGATTCCGGCGTGCCTAAAATGGTTCGGCCTAGGGGATGCTTCCCAAACAACCTCTCCTCAAATTCATCGAAGATAACGTCACTAGGATTGTCCATCACAGAAGCAATTTCATCCAAAATCACATCCCTCTCCTTTGCAATCTCTTTAGCTGGGAAAGTTGAATTGAAAGCAATGTCTGAGATAAGTTCAACAGCTCTGTCTAAGTCGCGCTCCAAAAACGAAGCGCTAATCCAAGTCTCTTCCTTAGTGGTGTAAGCGTTTAGCTCGCCACCTACCCTTTCCAAACGATTTAAAATGTGATAGGTCTTACGCTTCTTTGTTCCTTTAAATAGACAATGCTCAATAAAATGAGCAACTCCACCCTCACCCTTTATTTCATCTCTACTTCCAGCATTAATCACCAAGCTAACATGACTCGCAGCACGAGGCACTTCCTTGTGAATCACTCTGATTCCATTGTCCAATGTAAAGGTGTGAAATTCTGCTTCCATTACTTAAACAATTAAGGCCAAACCCACCATAAATATCACACCTGAAACAAGCAATGCCGCCATCGTATAAGGCAGAATGTCTTTTGCCTTAAGTCCAGTTATTCCTAACAATGGCAAAGCCCAAAACGGCTGTAACATGTTTGTCCATTGATCTCCGTAAGCCATGGCCATCACTCCTTTTTCAATAGACATCCCTATGCTATTGCATGCTTCTAAAACTAATGGACCTTGTACAGCCCATTGACCACCTCCACTTGGCACGAAAACATTTAGGATTCCAGACGAAGTAAAAATTGCAAGTGGAAGTGTCTCTGATGATGTTGCAGAAACTAAGGTCGCGGATAAAACATCAACTAACCCAGTGCCAGTAACAACTCCCATTATCCCAAAGTAGATAGGGAATTGGAGCAATATTCCTGCAGCACCACCAATTGCTTTGTTTAGTGCACCAACTAAGGCGCTAATGTTTTTGTGAGCTAAAAGCGCAAGCCCCAATAAAACTAGATTAATCCAATCTGGTGTTACAAAATTTAACCATGTCGCTCCTGATCCACCAACAGCTATCCAACCCGCAGTTCCCAACGCCAATAGTCCAAATCCAATAGCCAATACATACCCATAGTCTAGAAAACTGGCGACAGAATCAATGGTTTTAGATTCTGGTTCAAAATCCATGTCGTTTTCTGCAACGTCTACATGAGTGTTTGGGATAATTCTACCTAGGTAGAGGAAGAGACCCACAATTGCCGTCATTACAACTAGTGTCAATCCTAAATTCCAAGATGTAAATACAGTTTCAGAAATTGAAATTGAATTGGGAATGGGTGTGGTCCACTCTAAACCTTTGGGGAATAATTCTGGTAGATGACCTGGCTCAGCGACTTTCAACGGCGCACTTCCGCTTAATCCACTATGCCAAACAAGCAAGCCAGTATAACCTGCTGCTCCAACAACTCCAGCATGTGCTACTTTCTTATCTATTACAACTTTAGCAATCAGTGCGCCAGCCACAAGTCCTAAACCCCAATTAATCCAACCAAGTATCATGGCTACTAATGCAACATATGCTGCTGCATTTACTGGTTGTTTAACAGCAAATTTTGCTACGCCATCTAAGGCATTTCGTACTGGTTTAGATAATGCTAGAACATGGCCTAGCACTAACATATACATTGCCTGAAACCCAAATCGCATCAATCCTGGGTTCCACAAACCATCAGACCAAGCCTTTACTACTTTGATAGGCTCGCTAGCGAAAAGTGCAGATACAAGGGCAATTAATGTGAGGGACAATGCTATTGCCATTGGTGATGGCAACAAGCGTTGAAAACCCCTAGAATAAGAATTTAGCCACCCTGACATATGAGGTTTTAGAATGGTAGGTCGTCCTCACCTGCTGGCTCGACATCCATAGGCTCGACATCAGGTAGTGGAGCCGAATCAACTGGTGAAGTTTCTTGAGATGACTGATCACTTGAAGACCCAGCACCATCACGCTCAATTCTCCACGCATTCAAATCAACGTAATAGTTTCCGTTGTATTCCCTACCCCTTAAGTCGAATTTCACAAGAATATTATCGCCTTCACCAAGGCCATTTAGCTGTTCAACTCTCTCTTTAAGAGCGCTTAGTTTAATATCCTGTGGGTACTGTTCGTTTGTAGTAATAACGAAGTCGCGCTTGTAAAAACCGCTTGGGAAGTCCTGTTGTTCAAAGAGGACTTTGATCTTTCCTTTTAACTCAAATGCCATGGTATAAAAGTAAACTGCCCAAAAGGAATTTGGACATTATCCCAGGTTAAAACTGAGAAGTGTTTTCCACGCTCCATCAACATCCCCATTGTCGAGAAGATTTACAGCGTGTTTATGAAGTTCCAGTTCCAATGCTGATCCATCATCCTGAAGTTCCAAGAAGATCTCACTTAGCTCCATAAGCTTGTAATCGTTCACATCAGTCTCATCAGGAAGAACTTCTATATTGCCTAACATTGCTAGATGGCGTCCTGTTAAAACTGAACTCAATCGAATATCCTCTGGAATACTATCTACGCCAATCCCCAGATTTGCTATGGGCTTTGGCACTTCAAAAAGTGCTTCGCCTGATGCTCTTACATAAAAATTTCCGCCGCATCTTCCAACAAGATCCATTTTCTGAGGATCAGGAACTCCATCTTCATTCAAAATGTCGTTCCTAAAATGCATTTTAAGTAGCTCACACACGACTAGCTGACCTGCTCCAGGATTGTCTCCAAAAGAATCTACTCTCAGGACTTTACATTCAAAAGAAACAGGCGCTTCAAGTACTCTAGGTGGTTTAATCACATCTGAAGCCACTTCAGTTAGACCTGCTTTTTCAAACTCATTTACACCCTTTTCGTATTCAGTACTTGCTAATGAACATGCGTGCACAGTGTTGTAATCAACCATGTTCACTACAACTTCGGGCAATTCTAATACGTTTTCGTAAGTATGTTTTGTTGTATTGTCTCTACCTCTCCTAGCTGGCGAGAATATTAGAATAGGGGGATTTGCTGAAAACACATTGAAATAGCTGAACGGAGCAAGGTTTACTCTGCCATCAGAATCAATAGTACTTGCAAATGCGATTGGTCTTGGCGCAACACCACCTAATAAGTAAGCATGAAGCTTGCCTGGATTTAATTCACTTGGATTAAATGAGGTGTGAGACATTGAAAGAACTATTTGGGCTTGTGGTTTTCTACAATAGAAGCGGCGTCTAAAACTTTTGCCTTTAAGTCTTCTTTAAACTGAGCAATTTTATTGAGAAGGTTTGAATCTGCAACTGCTAGGGTTTGGGCTGCAAGAATTCCTGCATTCCTTCCTCCGTCAAGAGCAACAGTTGCAACTGGCACACCAGCTGGCATTTGCAATATACTCAAAACGCTATCCCAACCATCAATAGAATTACTCGATTTAACTGGAACGCCTATAACTGGAAGCGGAGTGTAAGACGCAACCATTCCAGGAAGGTGAGCTGCGCCACCTGCACCAGCAATAATCACTTTTATACCTCTACCTACTGCGCTTTTTGCGTATTCGGCAAGTCTGTCTGGCGTTCTATGAGCGCTAACAACAGTTGCCTCGTACTCTACGCCTAATTCTTCAAGAACCCCCATCGCCTTTTCCATAACACCTAGGTCTGAATTTGACCCCATTATGATTCCTACTTTACTCATCCTTGTTTTTGTTTTTGATTTTATCAATTTGATCACGAAGTTCTGAAGCTAGTTCATAATCCTCATTATCAATTGCTTCTTGTAGTTCTGCTTCTAGTAATTCTAAGTCAGGAGTTGAATCGAAATCTAGTGAAATATCGTCTTCATCATCGCTATCTCCTAAATCAATTTCTATGTCTAAATCTAGACCAGCCGTTAGCTCTTGAGGATTAATCCCTGCCTGCTTAACTATTGACTCATAGCATCTTATAGGAGCCCTGAATCTAACAGCTACTCCGACTGCATCGGAAATTCTAGAATCAATTTCCTCAGTAGTCTCTCCGTTAGAAACAATAACTTTTGCATAGAATATCCCCTCCTCAAACTTGTAAACAAGCACTTCATCTACCTTCATCCCAAACGCAACCAATGTACTCTTGTACATATCGTGTGTAAGTGGACGGCTAGACTTCATGTTTTCTAACTCCAGAGCTATGGATTGGGCTTCTGCGCCACCAATAACTACAGGAATTCTAGCAGTCCCTCCAACAACTCCCATTACCATGGTATACGCCCCCGACGACGACCCTGTTAGGGAGATGTCGTGAATTTCGAGGTCGACTTTTTTCATGGTTTATTAAGAGAGTGACTTAATTGCTTCTGTTAATTTAGGAAGAACTTCGAATACATCACCAACAATTCCGTAATCAGCTGCCTTGAAGAATGGCGCTTCAGGATCAGTATTGATGACAACAATTACCTTACTCTGGTTTACACCTGCAAGGTGCTGAATTGCTCCTGAGATACCACAAGCAATGTAAAGATCAGGACGAATTGTAACTCCGGTTTGGCCTACGTGCTCATGATGAGGTCTCCATCCCATATCTCCAACTGGTCGAGAACATGCAGTTGGTGCATTTAATGCTGCAGCTAAATCTTCAACAATTCCCCAGTTTTCTGGTCCCTTTAATCCACGACCTGCGCTAACTACTCTTTCTGCTTCTGGAAGAGGTACTGATCCATCAGCAGATGTAGGAGTAAATTCTCCAATTGAAAGTTTTGCTTCACCAACTTCTGATGCAAATGATTCAACTGATGCAGTTCCTCCTACTTCTTTAACCCCAAATGCGTTTGGCGTTACAGAAACTACAGTTTTGTCAGTAGACACTTTTACTGAAGCTTTTGCTTTACCACTAAATACATTTCTAGGGTAGTTACCACCTTCTGGCTCTCCAGTTACACCAGGAACATATCCAGCATTCAATCTGATAGCAACCCTAGGAGCAACTGCTCCACCTTCAAGGTTTGCAGAAAATACAACTGTATTAGCTCCAGATTGAGATGCCGCAGCGTCTACAAGTTTTGCTAGTTGTGAGTTGTCCTGAAGTGAATCAGAGTACGCAAGTACATTAGACACACCAACTGAGCCAATTCCCCCATCACCATCAAGAGATCCTGCAACTACAGCTGTTGCTGATCCGCCAGAAATTGCGTTAGCGTAAGAAGCTGCTTCTAGGCCAGCTTTAGTAGCCTTTCCATCTTTAATAGGTACAAATACTAATACTGACATCTTAGATAATTTTTGCTTCTTCACGTAATAATCGAACTAATTCTGCTGGGTTATCAGCATCTACTAATTTACAATCTCCTTTTGCTGGAGGAAGTGCAAACTTTACAACGTTAGTTATTGCTCCATCACCTGTAGATTCAACTACCTGAAGTGGTTTTGTTCGAGCAGACATAATACCTCTCATGTTTGGGATTCGTTGTTCAGACATCCCCTTTGCTGCGCTTAGTACAAATGAACTGTTAACTACAACTTTGTTAGTCCCTCCTGCAGTTTCACAAGTCAAATTGTAAGACCCACCTTCCACATTCAAACTAGTTGCAAATGGTACAAATGGCATATCAAGACACTCAGCAATCATTGCTCCTACTGCTGCAGAATTGTGGTTGATAGTTTCCTTTCCACATAGGATGATATCGTAACCCTTATCTGATGCATAATCAGCTATTAATCTTGCAACTTGAGTAGAATCTTTGGGATCTGCATTAATTCTTACTGCATCGTTTGCACCTATAGCAAGCGCCTTTCTGATTATTGGATCGCACGATGCATCTCCAACAGTAATTGTAGTAACTGAACCTCCTCCAGCTTCTACTAATTCTATAGCTCTAACAAGAGCATACCATTCATCATAAGGGTTAACAATAAACTGAACACCGCTTTCATCAAAGCTAGTGTCCCCATCTGTAAAGGCAATACGGCTAGTTGTATCTGGCGCTTTACTTATGCAAACAAGCAATTTCATAGGTATTATATTATAATCTGTGTTTCTGTGATTAGAAGTGCAAAGGTAGTGATGCAATGCCATCAATCACTTATCTTTGCCGACCGAATTATGCATAAAAATCATGCGCGAAATCACATTTAGAGAAGCAGTCGCCGAAGCAATGAGCGAAGAGATGCGCCGAGATGAGCGTGTTTTCCTTTTAGGTGAGGAGGTTGCAGAATACAATGGAGCTTATAAAGCATCAAAAGGAATGCTTGATGAATTTGGCCCAAAAAGAGTCATTGACACTCCAATCGCAGAACTTGGATTCACAAGTATTGCAGTAGGCGCAGCAATGAATGGACTTAGACCAATTGTTGAGTTTATGACCTGGAACTTTGCTGTTCTTGCTTCAGACCAAATCATAAACCACGCAGCTAAGATGTTGCAAATGAGTGGTGGACAGTTTACAACACCTATTGTATTTCGAGGTCCTAACGGCCCAGCAGGTCAGCTAGCGGCAACTCACAGTCAAAGTTACGAAGCGTTTTATTCTTCTATACCTGGACTCAAAATTGTAACTCCTTTTACACCATATGAGGCTAAGGGATTACTAAAGTCTGCCATTCGTGATAACGATCCTGTACTTGTTATGGAGTCTGAAAAAATGTACGGTGATGTAGGCATGATTCCGGAGGGTGAGTACTTAGTTCCAATAGGAAAGGCAAACATTAGAAAGCCAGGTACAGATTGTACTATTGTTTCTTTTGGAAAGATTCTAAAAACTGTACACGCTGCAGCAGAAGAATTAGAAAAAGAAGAAATAAATGTTGAGATAATTGATCTCGTTACAATTAGACCTCTTGATTTAGACACAATTATTGAGTCTATCAAAAAAACAAACAGATTAGTAATTGTTGAAGAAAGCTTCCCAGTTAATTCTGTTGCTTCTGAAGTAAGCTACAGAGTTCAAAGAAATGCCTTTGACCACTTAGACGCACCAATTGTGAGGTTGTGTCAATCTGATACCCCTTTTGCATTCGCTACTTCTTTAATCGACGAGGCATTACCTCAGGTAAAAGACATAATGGATGCTGTTAAAAACGCTATGTACGTTAGCTAATTAAAAAGTAAACAAACTGCCAAAAGGCAAAACACACATTTATACAAATCATGGATTTTTTAAATCAAAATTTAATTTACTTAGTTCCAGCCATCGCCGTTTTAGGCCTAATCGTAATGGCTATTCAGACTGCTTGGGTTCGCAAACAGTCAACAGGTAATGAACGCATGTCAGAAATCGCAACGTACATCCACGAAGGTGCACTTGCTTTCTTAAATGCAGAATACAGATTATTAGCTGTATTTGTTGTAATTGCTGGAGCTCTACTTGGTCTTGTATCTACAATGGTAGCAACAACACACTGGTTTATAGTTGTTGCCTTTGTAATCGGTGCTGTTTTCTCTGCTGTTGCAGGAAACATCGGAATGAGAATCGCAACTGAAGCAAATGTTAGAACTACAGAAGCTGCTCGTACTAGCCTTTCAAAAGGTCTTAAAGTGAGCTTTACAGGTGGTACTATCATGGGACTTGGTGTAGCAGGATTAGCTGTATTTGGTTTAAGCGTGATTTTTATCCTACTTATCAAAACAAGCATTCTAGGCAATGTTGACGTTACAACTGTTGACGGATTGATTGTTGTCCTTGAGGCACTTGCCGGATTCTCGCTAGGTGCTGAGTCAATCGCGTTATTTGCTCGTGTAGGTGGAGGTATCTACACAAAAGCAGCAGACGTTGGAGCTGACCTAGTAGGAAAAGTTGAAGCGGGAATTCCTGAAGACGATCCTCGTAACCCAGCTACAATTGCCGACAATGTAGGTGATAACGTAGGTGACGTTGCTGGTATGGGTGCTGATCTATTTGGATCTTACGTAGCTACAGTTCTTGCCGCTATGGTATTAGGAGTGTATGTTGTTAGAGATATGGGTGAAGGATATGCTGACAACTTCGGTGGTCTTGCTACTCTTCTTCTTCCATTAGTGATTTCTGCTTTAGGCATCATTTTCTCAATCATCGCTACTAACTTTATTAAGGTTGGTGATGATGGTAAGGAGGCTGAAGTTCAATCTGCTCTTAACAAAGGTAACTGGGGTTCAATTATAATGACTGCTATTGCTTGTTACTTCCTTATTGATTGGATGCTACCAGAGCAGTTGAGCATGGAATTCTTCCAAGACGAAGCAAAGTCTTCAACACCATTTGCTTCAATCAACGTATTCTATTCAGTTCTTGTAGGTTTAGGAGTTGGCGGAGGAATTAGCTGGCTAACTGAGTACTACACAGGACTTGGAAAGAAGCCTGTACTAGATATCGTTAGAAATTCTAATACTGGTGCTGGCACAAACATCATCTCAGGTTTAGCTGTAGGAATGATGTCGACGTTTGGCCCAATCATTTTGTTCGCAGCTGCTATTTACGCTTCTTACGAATTCGCTGGATTCTACGGTGTCTCAATCGCTGCTTGTGCTATGATGGCAACAACTGCTATGCAGCTTGCAATCGATGCGTTTGGTCCTATTGCGGATAACGCGGGTGGTATTGCTGAAATGTGTGAACTTCCAGAAGAAGTAAGAGAGCGTACTGATATTCTTGATTCTGTAGGAAATACAACTGCTGCTATCGGAAAAGGATTTGCAATTGCTTCTGCTGCACTTACTGCACTAGCATTATTTGCTGCCTACGTAACAATGACTGGAATTGATGGTATTAACATCTTTAAAGCTGATGTACTTGCCACTCTTTTCGTTGGAGCAATGGTTCCTGTGATATTCTCTGCTCTTGCAATGAACTCTGTAGGTAAGGCTGCAATGGAAATGGTAAAAGAGGTACGTCGTCAGTTTAAAGAAATCCCTGGAATTATGGAAGGAAAGGGTACTCCTGAGTACGGCAAGTGCGTAGAAATTTCTACTCAAGCTGCTCTTAAGGAAATGATGCTTCCAGGTGCTATTACAATTGTTTCTCCACTAATTATTGGTTTCACAATGGGCGCTGAACCATTAGGATCATACATGGCGGGTGTAGCAGTTAGTGGTGTTCTTTGGGCGATTTTCCAAAACAACGCTGGTGGTGCGTGGGATAACGCTAAGAAAAGTTTCGAAGCTGGAGTTGAAATTGACGGAGAGATGACTTACAAAGGTTCAGACGCACACAAGGCAGCTGTAACTGGTGATACAGTAGGTGATCCATTCAAGGATACTTCAGGTCCATCAATGAATATTCTTATTAAACTTACTTGCTTAATCGGTCTTGTTATCGCACCTCTTCTTTCAGAAGGTCACGGAACATGTTCTCATGATCACAGTCACGATGTTGATGTTGAAGTTGTAGTTGAAAATGATGTGGTTGAGAGCGAAACTGCCAAAGATCAAGTAGAAGAAGCTCACGACCATGACGGAGGTGAGAACGACCACGAGGGACACGACCATGACGGAGGTGAGCACGACCACGAAGGACACGAACACTAATTAATACGAAATATGAAGTACTTATATTCTTTTATAGCGGTTTTATTTATCGCACTTACATCTTGTTCAACAGAAGACGAGTCATCAAGAAATGTTGAAGTAGAGAACAATGCACAAGAGATAGCATCTATGATTATTCCTGATGGCATATACATGCTTACAAAAGTTGAATCAGTAATTATCTGGACTGCAAAGAAGCTTAACGGATCTGGTCATACTGGAACTATTTCTACCACAAATGGTAAAATGAAAGTTCTAGATGGAGAAATTAAAGGTGGAATGATGACTATTGATATGAACACTTTCACTAGCACTGATCTAGAAGGAGAAGACAAGGAGGGATTTGATTCACATTTAAAGTCTGAAGATTTCCTTGACGTTGAAAAGTTTCCAACTTCAAAAATAGAGATTATTAGTGTTTCTCAACAAGAGGATAAATTAATTTCTAAGATTAAGATTCATATGCATGGTATAACTGTTGAATATGAAACTCCTATCTTAATCAAAGCAAAGAATCTAGAAGACGGTACTGTTGCTTATGTAATTAGTGGTGAGTTAGAAATTGACAGAACTAAGCATAAAATCACTTATGGCTCAGGTTCATTTTTTGACAACCTAGGTGACAGAGCTATCAATGACAACGTTCACATTAAGTTTGTGTTCACTGCCGTTTAAATCATGGATTTTTAAGCATTAAAAAAGCCCCGCCAATTGGTGGGGCTTTTTGGTTTCTTTGAATTCTTATTTCTTCTTATCAAATAAGCCGTGGAGCTTTCCGTCAATTGATTCAATGATTTTACCTAAATCTTCTTTACTCTGATGGAAATTATTATCATCTACATCTATAATTAATAATTCACCTTTTTCGTATGTAGAGATCCACGCCTCATATCTTTCATTTAATCTACTTAGGTAATCGAGCCTAATTGCCTCCTCGTAATCTCTGCCTCTTTCTTGGATTTGGGCTACAAGAGTTGGAACAGAAGCTCTGAGATAAATAAGAAGATCTGGAGGGCTAACAAATGATTCCATTAGGCCAAACAATAGCAAGTAGTTATCAAAATCACGCTTAGTGAGAAGGCCCATTGCATTAAGGTTTGGCGCGAAAATGTTTGCATCCTCATAAATTGTTCTATCCTGAATAATAGGCTTGCCTTTTTCTTTAAGATCAATTAGTTGGGCGAATCTTGAATTAAGGAAATACACCTGAAGGTTGAAAGACCAACGCTGCATGTCCTTGTAAAAATCGTTTAAATATGGATTATCGTCTACGCTCTCAAAATGTGGAGTGTAGCGGTAATGCTTGGCTAAGAGAGTGGTCAGCGTAGTTTTACCTGACCCAATGTTTCCGGCTACTGCTATATGCATTGTAAAAATTAATTAACTCGAAAAATAGCACCAATAAGAAGGAGCTACAAGATTTCATCAATGATTTTACGAGTGTTTGAAAGCCTTGGTATTTTATGCTGGCCACCTAACTTGTTTTTCGAATCAAGCCAAGCTTCAAAGGTGCCACTTTTGACAAATTCTACCCTTGGCGTTTTAAGGATGAAATCATTTGACCTCTTTGCATCGTAATCAGAATTAAGCAATCTCAATTCAAAATCTAACACTCCAGCAAATTCATTTGCATCAACTGAGCAATGACCTTCTTGCAATTCTATAGCCCAAACATGAGCCTCAGGATTTCCGGTTTCACTATACACAGGAGCCGCTGTGAATTCCTTTAGATTGAATTTAAATTTTGAAAGAGTACGAGCAAGAGCTTGTTCAGCTTGAGCTATCATCAACTCTTCTCCAACTACATTTATATAAGATGATGTCCTGCCAACAACTTTTATGCGATATGGAGAAGTAGAAGTGATACGAACCACATCCCCAAGGAAATATCTCCATAGCCCTGCATTTGTTGAAACGACTAGAGCGTAGTCTGTGTTTATTTGGGTTTGGGTTAGGTTTAAGGTAGTAGCATTTTGTAAATCATCTACGTCATCTAGAGTTACAAACTCGTAATAAATCCCATGACTTAAGAGTAGGGCCATATCGTCGCGCTGTAAGTCATCCTGAAGCGCAAAAAATCCCTCCGATGCGTTATATGTCTCGAGGTAATTCATATTCTCAGACCGAATTAAACTTTGGAATTCTTCTTTATAAGGGCCAAACCCAACACCCCCATGCATATATAGCCAAAGGTTTGGCCAAACTTCATCCAGAGTTTTGGCTCCCTTCAACTTTAATACTTCCTTGCAAACAACTAGCATCCAACTAGGGACTCCAGCTAAAATGCGAACGTCTTCCTCGGCTACCTTTTCTGCCATTAGCGAAACCTTTACCTTCCAATCTTCAAGCAAAGTGATATCTCTAGAGGGCGTACGTCTCATTTCAACCCAAGGTGGGAGATTCCTCACGATAATTGCAGATAAATCTCCAGTATAAGCGCCACTTGAATCAGAATGCAAAGCGCTTGAACCTCCAATAATTAAATGCTTGCCGGCATAGAGTGGAGCCTCAGGTCTTTGATCGCAGAATACTGCTAACAAATCTCTCCCACCTTTATAATGCCCTGTTTTTAGAGACGCCTCTGTGACAGGCAAGAACTTGCTTCTATCTGAAGTCGTACCAGAACTCTTTGCAAACCACGTAGTCTTCCCAGGCCAAACCACACTCAAACCTCCTCCCCTTGCCTTCTCTATCCAAGGCTTTAATTCATCATACGTCCTTATTGGGATCTTTGAAAACTGACCCTCTGGATCTTCTTCACTGAAATAACTTATTCCATGCTCTAGGCCAAACTCAGTTTCACACATCTGATTGAAAAGCGAAATAAATACTTGGGATTGGGCTTTGTGTGGGAAATTAAAAGTTTCATTAATCTCCTTCATCCTTCGACGGATGAACTTTGAGAATATTCTATTAATAGGCATCTTACTCTACTGGAGCAAAAACCTTAGCAATTGCATCTAAGGCAAAATCAATTTCTTCCTCAGTAGTATAATGTGAGAACGAAAATCTCAAGCTAGCTCTTTCTGGATCGTGGTAGCCCAAAGAATTAAGCACGTGAGATCCCTTTGTTGCACCTGAAGAACAAGCACTTCCACCAGAACAAGCTACGCCTTCTAGATCTAAAAGAAATAGAGCCATACCGCTATTAGGGTGCGGGGGAAATTTCACATTGAGTAAAGTATACAATCTACTTACACAATCTGAATCAGCATTGAAGCTAACTCCAGTAATGCGCTCTCTTAGCCCATCTGCCATTCGCTTTTTTATTGACCTAACGTGCTTTTCATGTGCTTTAATATTGTCGTAAGCAAGATTAATTGCAGCTTGAAGTCCCACAATACCATGAAGATTTTCTGTGCCGGAACGAAGACCTCTCTCTTGGCCTCCACCTACAATTTGGGATCTTATTTTATTCTTTGGGTGTGTGTAAAGGAAACCCGTTCCTTTAGGTCCGTGAAACTTATGTGCAGAACAGGTTAGATAGTCTATTTCTAGTGAGTCTAAGCTGAAAGGGTAATGACCCATAGTTTGGACTGTATCACTGTGGAAAACCGCATCGTATCGCTTGCAAAGAGCTGATATCTTATCAAGAGATTGGATTACACCAATCTCATTATTTGCGTGCATTAAACTTACAAGAGTTTTGGTATCCTCTGAGAGTAACTTCTCCAAATGGTCCAAATCAACCGTTGCATCTTCCAGATGTCTAACATGAACTAACTCAACACCAAAAAGAGTAGACATTTTCTCTGCACTTGCAATAACAGCACTATGCTCTGCAGGTGAAGTAATTATCCTCTTACAACCCAAATCCTTAACAGCAGTTCTAAGCGCTAGGTTATCTGCTTCAGTCCCACCAGAAGTAAAGATTATACTCTTAGGTTCGCACCCAAGTTGTCTTGCAATATCTCGCCTAGCTGTTTCAATCAGAGCTTTGGCCTTTCTACCAGTTGCATGACTAGATGACGGATTTCCAAATACGTCAGTCAAAACTGGTATCATAGCATCTGCGACCTCCTTTGCTAGTGGCGTAGTTGCGGCGTTATCTAAATAAACTTGTTTCACAATAAACTGCGCAATTCAGATTTGAATCTATCTCCTAGAGCCTCTGCATCTTCCTCAGTTGAAGCTTCTGCATAAATTCTAATAATAGGTTCAGTGTTACTTCTTCTAAGGTGAACCCACCCGTCATCTAAATCAAATTTCACTCCGTCAACGGTATTAATTTTTGCTTCAGGATGATTCTTAACCAATTGTTCCAACACTTCATCGACAAAAGAAGGAGGAAGATCAATTTTATCCTTACTAATCGCAAAATTAGGATATGAGTTTCTTAACACACTACAACTCACACCTTGTGCAACAAGATGTGTTAGGAACAATCCTATACCTACAAGAGCATCTCTCCCAGCGTGAGATGTTGGATAGATTACACCTCCATTTCCTTCTCCTCCAATAATAGCGTCAGTTGCCCTAATCGCTTCAACTACATTGATCTCTCCTACTGCTGACGCCGTGTATATTCCGCCGTGTTTTTCTGTCACAATACTTAGAGCCCTAGTTGAACTCATATTGCTTACCGTATTGCCTGGAGTTTTTGAAAGCACATAATCTGCAACTGCGACAAGTGTGTACTCTTCCCCAAAAAACGAACCGTCTTCACTCACGAAACAAAGTCTATCAACATCGGGATCGACACTTATTCCTAAATCGCAATTATTTTCAACTACAGCGCATTTTAAATC
>Ga0160422_10000049_pt1 | contig 58348 bp, 53 predicted proteins | sample Fk160mmetaG_FD_108192 | JGI IMG/M metagenome (GOLD analysis project Ga0160422, IMG submission 108192) | Marine microbial communities from the Central Pacific Ocean - Fk160115 60m metaG | ecosystem: Environmental > Aquatic > Marine > Oceanic > Photic zone | place: The Central Pacific Ocean... | reverse complement strand
TCTCCGAATCAGAGTGCAGCAAAATTGGTGGAACTTGGATGGGCGCTGCCAGCGACTGTATTCCCGTTCCATGCCCATTTGAGGGTGGGTGCTGTCTTCCAGACGGCACATGCTTTTCTGAAGATGCAGACCTTTGTCGAGAAGCCGGCGGATTCCCCAGAGGGTTGGAAACGTCTTGCGATGAGATCAACTGCTTGGGGGCATGCTGCCTCAGTGAATTATGCGTTGACCACCTGAGCCATCAAGAATGCGTGGCCCAAGGCGGTGACCTTCAGGGCTTCGGCAGCGTTTGCCCCAACACCTGCCAACAAGTGGTGATCGATGTTGTGAAAGGACCTTGGGGTTTGCCGGGCATTCAAGAAGTGGATGCCCCCCCATTCGATGATCGCGGCGGTTACCGAGTGCCGATCTCCACCACGGTTGAAATCAAGGGCCGAACGTGGACCGCGCTGCGGCTTCGCAACTTGGGTGACAGCCCTATCTCCACCAATGCTGTCCTGCTGACCGAGATGTTGCTTGATGGGACGACATTTGTTGCCGAAAATCAAACCATTGAGTGCTGTCCCGGAGATTGCTTGCCCCCGCTCGAAAGTTGCACGTTTGGGGGGACTTTCCAAAGCGAAGGTGAAGTGCTTCAGATTGACCCCGCTTGGCCACTCGATGTTTTTGCCCGTTCAGTTGCGGAATACACCGCACCCGGGAGTATTGAATTCTCCCAATACCCGGTTCTGGGTCAACTGGACGTTCGGATCACCACCACCTTTGAAGTCTTGGGTGGTTGTTGTCTCTGCGACGGCAGCTGTTCTCTCACTTCTGAAGCCAGTTGCGCGACAGTTGGTGGTATCTGGTCGGGGCGAGAATCGCCGTGTTTGCCCTCTTGTGTTCCAACCGGATCATGCTGCCTGGATTGTGGCTCGGTCTGCCTTTCGGAAACCACCGAAGCCGACTGCACCAAGTTGAATGGTCAATGGCTCGGACCTTGCAGCACCTGCTCGAACGGCTGTGTCCCTTTGCAGGCATGCATTCTCTGTGACGGCACTTGCGTCGACCTCAGCCACGAAAAGGAATGCATCGCTTTGCATGGCCAGTGGGTTGAAGATTGTGCAGTTTGCGCTGAAATCACCGCGGCCGCTTTCGGCTCCTGCTGTATTTGCAATGAACCATGCCAAACGGCAACCTTGAGCGGGTGTGATGATTTGGGGGGAACGTGGCTTGGCGAGTGCAGCGATTGTTCGGTCGCCCCGTGTGGAGGACAGGGCGCTTGTTGCCTATGTGGTCCAGTGGAAGAATGCGCCCCCCTTGACGAAGTGGACTGCCATGCTCTTGGTGGACGATGGCTAGGTGATTGCGTGTCTTGTGCTTCTGATTCATGCCGACCTGTCTCGGTGTGTGAGACGCAGTTCTATGGTTGCCAAGAAGGTGTGCTGGAAGCCGATTGTCGCCAGTGCCGCGGATCGACATGGGGGACCCCAGGCGAAGACTGTGACTGTCTTTTGGACAATCCAACATTTGACAATCCCCCAGGGCCCTGCTGTTTGCCCGACGGAAGATGCACGGAACACAACCTGCGTGACTGTTCTGAACTAGGGGGCCAGTTCCAGTGTCAGTTGCAACCACCCAACGGAGATCCCTATTTGGCCACGTGTGAGGCCCTCGCCGTGGAGTGCAATCCCATCGTTGCTTGTTGTCTGCCCGACCAATCTTGCCGCGCGATGTCGCCAAATCAGTGCTTGAACTCTGGAGGTTTCGGGGAACCTGGCTGTGCGAATTCAGCGCGCTGTCTCACTCCGGTGTGCTGCTTGGATGATGGAAGCTGCTTGACCCTGCCAGAGTCAGCATGCGGATTGGTGGGCGGAAGATCACGCGGAAAATCATGCGCTCCGGCAATCTGCGGCAAGGATTTACGTCGATCGAATATCCGCCGGGGCCGGTAAGCCAGACAAAAGCAGCACTAGAGCTTGGGGACTTCCACCAATTGCGGTGCCTGACGTCGGGTTCCCAACGCTGGTCGACGAGGATCAATCGGCTCTTGCAACTCTTCACCATTGACCAAGTGATGAGGGAATCTCTTTCGAGCTCGGATCAAAGCGGCATCCAAATCAAGACCGCTTTCTGCATCAATGGATCGGTTGTCGTACAGACCAACGGTGACCGATGAAATGACTCGATCAACTTCATGGTGGACATAGGCAGTCCAACCTTCGCGACGCAAACGAGCGCAAGCCTCTTCGGCCCGAGCACGAACTTGAGAGGCAGAAAGCTCCCCCGTGCCGAAATCACTCCACACTTCTACCTGCAATGTGTACAGCGTCTGATCCGGGAACAAGCCCCGGACCCGGAGAAGTTCCATCTCCCCAAAGTCTGCAGGGCGCTTTCTAGGATCGATGCGCACCAACATGGGACGGGGAAAGACCGCCCGGCCGTTCCGTTCGATGGTTCGAACATCGCGAAGCAAGCGACGGGCGGCTGGGTCTTCAGCGGCACGAAACCGACCAATCAACACCGACGAACCTCGACGTTTGGAATGAATCCACGTGCTGTTCAGAATTGGCGACATCGATCGGCATGTTTGCGCCATGCGTTGGGCGGCCATCTCATGCCCCATGCCGTCGAAGGTGTTCAGCAAGACCCCCCAAACCACGGAAAAGCGTTCCTGAGGCTCTGGGGAGGTTTGACTTCGGGCCAATGGGGTGGAGTTCTCGGACGTTTGTGGAGCTGAACAGCCAGCCAACTGAAGCAGAAGGACCGAGAACAGCATGAATTTGAAAGCTTTCATGAGATTCCTTCACCATATGCCAACAGCAAGCCAACGATTCGAGAGAATGATTGTTGAAAGTTCAAGAACTCATCAACGCCCCGCCGATGTTCTTGAAGTGGAAGCCGTGCGAAAGCATCCACGGGCCTTGAAGCGAAAGTCAAGGCTGCATTGTTGCGAAGGAGTTTTCATGTCAGATATTGCATTCAATCCAGGGGTGGGATCCGGATATCCGGACCCCATCGACCGGACAGGACCAGCTGCAGCGTCCACCAACCGAAGCAGCATTTCCCCAGCGTCCGAGAACCAAACCACGAATCATGGCGATCGCATTGAGTTCTCGGACCAAGCCGCCCTGGTTGCCAAAGCCCTGTCAGACGAGGCCAGCGGGTACGACCCCGTCCCCGCCCTGCGAGAGGCCATTGCCAACGGCACCTATGACCTCGAGGGCCGTTTGGAAGAGGCCATTGACGGCTTAATCGCTGATCTGGACTGACCAGTTCAACGTCACGAAGTTATTAGATTTCCCCAGCCCCGGATCTCCCGGGGTTTTTCTTCGTGTTGCCTGAAGCCGTTGATGGCATGGCCCGGTGTTGAGCGTCGTATCATGGGATCTATGACCAATGCAGCTGCTCGTTTCATTTTGGGATCTTCACTCGCGTACGGATGCACCTTTGGGCTTCTGGGATGCAACACTGCCCCTGAGAACATGCCCAAGTCCGTGCTCTACGAGAAAGCCAGTAACGCCGAACTCGAAGGTGATGCTCAATCAGCCTCGGAACTGTACCGAGTGGTCGCCCTGCGATATCCCGGTGACTGGCGTGCCAAATTCGACACCGCCCGAACTCTGCTTGAGTTAAATCAAGCCGAAGCGAATGTTGAAGCAAGAGGGCACATCAAGATTGCAATCTCTTTGAGGCAAGAAAATCTCCAAGTGCGCGACACATGGGCCGAGTGTGAATACCGTGCGGGTCGTTCTTCATGGAACAAAATGTTTGCTCGACTCGACGAATGGAGCAACCAGTCCGCTCTGGATGCCGTTCGCGGTGCCAAGTACGCCACCCTGACCGGAGATGTTGATCTCAGTACTCGAAGAATCGAACAAGCGCTTGATCAAGATGTCAACTGCGTCGAGGCATACCTCGCGGCGATCGACTTGGCGAAAATTCAAGATGACGAAAACACCGCCAAGTATCGAACCCGGCAAGCGTATGGTCTTGCCCCAAAAGATCCTCGTATCCTGGCCATAGCAGAGGATTACGGTTTGATTCTTGGACCAACGCTGGCTGTGCCGCCGGGGCTGTAATCCCCTTATGGAACACGACCGAAACGCTCTGATCCCCGCACTCTCCGCTTTGGCTGATTCTGGCCGATTGCGGATGCTCCGGCTTCTTGAGCGCGCCGAACTTTCCGTTGGCGAAATTGCCTCAGCGCTCCAGTTGCCACAATCGACGGCTTCACGCCACCTGAAAACACTCATGGACTCAGGATGGCTCAGTCGACGGTCGGTTGGAACTGCGCACCTCCATCGACTGGCGGATGATCCACTCCCTGAACCATTGCGAGGCTTATGGCAAAGCGCGCGAGCAGGCCTTGGTCACAGCCCACAACTGGAAGAAGATGACCGCCGTCTCTCTTCTGTGTTGGCCGAGCGGGCCCGTAATGCTGAAGCTTTTTTTGGGCGAGTGGGTGGCGAATGGGATCAAATCCGCACCCAACTTTTTGGCCGGGCTTTTACCGCCGAAGCCCTAGCGGCGTTGGCGGATCCAACCTGGACTGTTGCCGACCTAGGTTGCGGAACAGGTGACGCCGCAAGCTTGCTGGCGGCCAGCGTAAAGAAGGTAATTGCGGTGGACCGGGAACCCGCCATGCTGCGGGCAGCACGGAAGCGGCTCGAAGGCACCGAAAATGTAGACTTCCATGCGGCCGATTTGGAATCACTCCCCCTCCCGACAGGAAGTGTTGATGTCGCCTTCATCCTTTTGGTTCTGCATCACCTTGAAGCTCCTCAAAAAGCAGTTAACGAAGCCGCACGGATTTTAAAACCAGAAGGCACCTTGGTGGTGGTGGATATGACGCCGCATGAGCGCAAGGAATATCGAGAACTCATGGCCCACCGACATCTTGGATTTTCCGCTGATCAACTGGAGAAGTGGACCCATCACTGCCCACTTGATCTCGCTCACTCTCGACCGTTACGCCCCGATCCAAATGCCGCTGGTCCAGGTTTATTTGTGGCAAGATTCTCTCGCAGAAAGAATGCATGATGCTCGCCATTTTAATTTTGAGCCAGTCGTATTCGAACGATCCCATTCAACACGATCGTCCCTCTGATCGATTGGCGGGTTGGTTGTCTCCCGAAGCAATTCGAGAAATCGAACCAACCCTGATGGCGGAATATGAGAGACGCAACCGATTGCCTCGACCGGTGAACACCGCGGGCTTCATGATGTTTGGTCTTGCCCCCGCCCAAGGTCGGACCCCGTGGTTGATCGAACAGGCCACCACCAGCACCCGACGTTTGCAAACCACCATTGGCATCCGAAATCGGGAACAAGTGCAGTGGAATCTTTTGGTGACACCATTTGGCACCACCGCCGAACTGCTCAATACGTTCGACCTGTCTAGGTTCCAATTTTCCGCCCCCACCCAGAGAAATCTGCGACAGGACGCCAATGATGCCGTTCTTGGAGGCGCCATCAATTTGGCGTTTGAGCCCGGTTTGGCTTGGAATCCGGACCGGCGAGATGAATTGCAAACCGCAACACAAGTGGCTCGGTTTGGAGGTCCAATGTGGCGCACCATTATTGGGGACGCGGCCTTGGCCACCGGTCAGGATGCGAAAACCACCGCCGAATCACTCGTCGCGCCGGTGGATCCAGTGTCCGCGACCATGAATTTTGAATCCCGAGTTGAGGCCATCAATACCGCAGCTCAAACCCCGCTAGCCGTCGATAATCTTGCTCTCGACCTTGAGCAAGATCAGTCGCAATGCAATCGCTGGTTAGGCACCCTGGAAAATCAGCTGAAGAATCGCCGGTGGATCGATGCGGGCCTGACCGCCGACAAAATTCTTCGGCTGTCTCCCGACCATCCTGAAGCAATGCTTGGTGAAGTCTTGGCTCACCTTGGTGCCGGACTTTGGTCAACCGCGACCAGCTCGTTCGATCGAATGTTGCAAAGCCTGCCGATTTTGCTTGGGGCACGGCCGGAACCAACATTGAGACCTCGAGACGAACGGCTTCGGGAAGGAATTCAACAGCTCCAGAATTTTGAACGAGAAGATGCATCCCGGCTTGCGGTGTGGTTGCACACCCTTATGAATGAATTTTCCAAACGAGACGAAATCCGCCAAACACTTAACGCTGAGGATCCGGTCAACCAACTGTTGGATGCTGGCCTCGGACTGCACAATTCTTCCCCATAATCCCGATGGATCAACATGAGTGGTTTACTTCCTGAACTGGCACAATTGGCGGCGGCCGGGCTCGTGAAAGCGGGGCTGGCAAAGCGTCCTGAAAAGCAGATTTCCAAATCCAAACAGCCTCGGCGGACGAGGGACACCACCAGTATTCCGACACCGGCAGAGAAAATTGAACCGTCGAGTGATGTTCCCCAAAAACAATCACGGCCAGGGAGCCAAATTGATCTGACGGCGTAAGCCTTCCGCCAGAGTACACTCGCCGGTCCATGAGCAAATCACGCTGCATCACAACTCCTATTTATTACGTGAATGACCGGCCCCACATCGGCCATGTGTACACCACCACCTTGTGTGACGCTTGGGCACGGGCCATGCGTCTTTCCGGAGATGAAGTGTTCTTTCTTACGGGAACCGATGAGCATGGCGTCAAAGTTGAGCAATCTGCACGCGACAAAGGAATGGATCCGCAGGCGCTGGCCGATCTCAACAGCGCTGAATTTCGAAAGGCCATGGAACTTTTCGAATTGACCAACGATGAGTTCATTCGCACCACGGATCCTGATCACATTCGCCAAGTTCAACTCTTCGTCAAAAAATTGATGAATCGAGGCGATATTTATCTTGGCGAATTCGAGGGCTGGTACGACCGAGGACAAGAAGAGTACATCACCGAAAATCGTGCCCGTGAACTTGACTACAAAAGCCCCATCAGTGGGAAACCACTCGAACGAGAAAAACAGTCGAACTACTACTTTCGGCTCAGCGCGTACCAGGATCGTCTGGAAAATTTGTTTACTGAACAACCAAACTTCGTTCGACCCGAGGCCCGACGCAACGAAGTACTGGGGCGGATCCGAGAAGGTCTCCAAGACGTGCCAGTCAGTCGGACCAACTTTTCTTGGGGCATCCCAATGCCTGAAGACGAAGAGCATGTGATTTACGTATGGATCGACGCGCTCTTCAACTATGCCACTGCCCTTGGCTTGGCGGAAGCGAGCAGTGAACGCTACGCAGCCCGCGGGCACTTTTGGCCTGCCGACTTGCATGTCATTGGTAAAGAAATCCTGTGGTTCCATGCCGTCATCTGGCCCGCCATGCTGATGGCGCTTGATCTTCCGCTGCCCGGGGGCATCCACGCCCACGCCTTCTGGATCAGTGAAGGGCAAAAGATGAGCAAGAGTTTGGGGAACTTCGTCGATCTTCCCACCATCGAAAAGACAATTGGGCATTACGGACGCGATGCATGGCGTTGGTATTTGCTGACCCAAGGACCGCTGGGAGGCCAAGATGCCGACTTTCAACGCGAAAAATTCCACGAAACCTACGGCGCTGATTTGGTGAACACCTTTGGAAACTGTGCCAGTCGAACCACGGCGATGACGGTGAAGTATTTTGACGGCGAAGTTCCCTCGATGGCCGACGGCGGTCGAGATTCGATGGCCGATCGCGACTGGCCCACCTTGACCGCCACGGCCACCGAGAGGTGGCAGGCGGCCATCAACCGCTTCGACTTGGACGATGCGGCGGAAGCGGCCATCAACTTGGTACGCGAAGTCGATGCGTTCATCAACGACACCGTTCCCTTCCGAGTCGCCAAAGACGACAGCCGTCGTGAAGAACTGGCTGGCATACTGGGTCGATGCTTAGAAGCCGTACGCATCGCAGCCACCCTGTTGCACCCCTTCCTCCCTGATGGATCTCAAAAATGCTGGGAAGCATTGGGCCAATCGGTTGACCCCGAATTTGATGAACTCGACCAACTGACCGCTTGGGGCGGACTCACGCCGGGCACCAAAGTGCAAAAGGTCGCTCTGTATCCACGGGTTGATCCGTTGGTTGCAGAGTAGTTGGACGAAGAATTCTTCCGTCACATGATGAACTCACCTCGTCTCCGGGGACACTGGGCTCATGGGGAAGGAAACCAAAAAAAGGCCGTTGGTTTGGCCATTCTTTGTTTCCGTATTGCTCAGCAGCAGCATGCATGTGCTTGGGCCACCTCCGATATCTCCGAGCAGCATTGGCCTCCTCGGTCTTGTTTTGTTGGGCCTGGGGTGGAAGTGTCGACGTGGCCCCGCTCGTTTCATTTGTTTGAGCCTGTGTGCACTGTGCTCCACGTTCTGGATCCAAGCACCATCCTCTCACTCACGAGGTCCGTGTGATCCACACCGGAGCACACTCTCCGGGACCGTTGTTGCAATCAAGACCAAAAATCGGATCCCGGAATGGCAGCATGACCCCAGACGCCCACCACCCTCGCGCTGGATGGAACTTCGGACCAAGGATGGCGTCCAACGGGTTCTGCTGCCCTCACGGGGCTGCACAACGGTTTGGCCCGGAGACAAAGTGATATGTGCCGTCACTTGGCTTCCCGCTCGACCGCCGGTTTGGGCAGGCGGAGTCGCCAAAGACACCCAAGGGATTGCCGTCCTTCGAGAATGGAAGAATGTGGTTGTTGATTCCAAAAAGAACCCTCCGGGCATGCCTGCTTGGGCATTGATCAAAACGTCCCATCAGGATCGCGTCGCCGAGAGCATCAATCGGATTTCTGGTTCGTCGGAAACCTCAAGAGAGTGGCTAAACGCCTTGGTTCTCGGAGACAACCAAGGCAGAAGCCTTCAGGCGTGGCGCGGGGTTGGTCTTGGACACATGGCCGCAATTTCCGGGATGCATGTCAGCATGTTGATTTTTGCCGGCCTTGTGCCACTCCGATTGATAGGTATGTCCATGACTTGGCAAGCAATCGTGAGTTTGGTTGTGGTTGCAGTGCTCTTGTTGACGGTGCCATGGAAAGCTCCCGTCCTGAGGGCAAGCCTTCAAGCCATCCTGATGGTGCCGATGTTTCTGGGCGCTGGTCGGTGCTTCTTTCTTGGGACATTGGCCGGGGTGGCCGCGTTCTTGTTGGTCGGAAACGCACAGAATTTGTCGAGTATTGGATTCCAATGCTCTTTTGTGGCGACGGCTGCTCTTGGTTTGGCCATGCCTCGACTGGAAAGACGCCCCTTTGACGACTGGCCACGTCGCATTGCACGCGCGGTGCTGGTGATGTGTTCCCCTTGGTTGGCAGTTCTTCCCTTGGGTGTTTACCACTTCGGAGTCATTCATCCTTACGGCGCAGTGCTGACTTTACTTGCATCACCGATCCTTTCTTTGATCTTGCCGATCCTGTGGTTCATCGTCTTTCTTGGACTTTGTTTTCCAGAGCTCGCAGCGTTCCTGGGTCTGATTGTGTCACCGATACTGGTAACACTTCAGTGGGTCATTGAAAACCTTTCCTTATTACCGAGCGTAGAAATCGCCACCAATTTATTTCGACCTGATGCGGCACCCACCACCGCTCTGGTGACGGTCGGATTGTTGTGCCTGATTGGTGGTCGAATCAAATGGTCGATTTCAGCATTGGTCTTTGGTCTTTTGTGCTCGCCCGATATGAGATCAAATGTGAACGAGCAAAGTGATTTCCGTTGGGATGTCCTTTCCGTTGGAAATGGTTCGTCCCACCTGTTGCAGTTGGGGTCGAAAGCTTGGCTAATCGATGCCGGAAGTTCGGGCGATCTTCAAGTTTCACGCCGTTGCATCCTTCCAGCCCTTCGAAAAAACAACATTCGAACGCTTGAAGGTATTGTTTGTACGCACGCCGATTTGGATCACATCGCCGGTGTAGTACCAATCTTGCGGTCAGTACCCGTGGGAACACTTCGTATTCCGCCCCTCATGCTCCAAGAGGCACAGGATCACCCCACGTCTCCGTGCCAGACCCTGCTCGCCACTGCGGTGGAGATGGATATTCCTGTTGTTGTCACAACACGCGGAGATGAATGGAAGTTTGATTCATCAACCTTCAAATCTCTATGGCCACCAAAAAATCTTGTGTCACAGAACCGAAACCATGCTTCACTTGCTTTGGAAATCGCTGTGCATGGTCGACGGTTCCGATTTTCTGGTGATGCAGACTCCAAATCGATGATTGTTGAAATCCAAAACGAACCCTTAGCTGATGTTTTTGAACTGCCGCACCATGGTGCCCGTTGCCGGGGCCTTCCATCCACCCTTCAAAAGAGACCGCCAAGGTTGCTGCTGCAGTCCAGCAGCCGTCGGCGGGCCCAAGATGGGCTTTGGAACACGTGGCCGGGTTCGCCGCATTTGGCAACAGGATTGCACGGTGGCATCTGTATTCAGGTCGATTCCAGTGGATTCATGACAGCAGCGGCCCAGAATCGCTTCTACACCTGGCCCCCTGAGCCATAAAATAAATCTCTGACTTTGTATTTCAATAGAACCAGGACGGATCTGCACCATGATTTCCTCTTTGATCTTGAGCTCTTTGTTTGCTTTTACGACCGACACCAAGGTTATTGCGAACAAGGAACCCGCCCCGCTCCCTTCCATTCGATTGGAACCTGCATTCTCTTTGCTTACTTTTGAGCGTCCAGTTCAAATCACCCATGCGGGGGATGGATCAGATCGACTGTTCGTGGTGGAACAGCCTGGAAGAGTGTTGGTCTTTCCCAACTCGTCCGAAGTGCAAAAAGCTGAGGTATTCATAGATTTAACTGACCCAGTCAATGACACCACCAACGAAGAAGGTCTTCTCTCTGTTGCTTTTCATCCCAAATACAAAGAGAACGGTCGATTCTTTGTGTACTACTCCGCGGGAAATCCTCGTCGGAGCGTGATTGCCGAGGGGAAGGTCAGCGAAGACAACCCAAATCGAGCACGACCTGGTTTGCAGGTGGTGCTGGAGCAACCCCAGCCCGCTTGGAACCACAATGGATCCACCCTGCTCTTTGGGCCTGACGGCATGCTTTATGCGTCGTTTGGGGATGGTGGGGCCGCGGGCGATCCTTGGAACAACGCTCAAGACACCACAAACCTTCTGGGTTCGGTCATTCGAATTGATGTCGACAACAAAGATGCTGGTTGTGGGTACAGCATCCCGGACGACAACCCCATCACCGTCGAACAGCACCAAGAAAATCCCAAACTGCGACGCGAACTGTGGGCCTGGGGTCTACGCAATGTGTGGCGCATGAGCTTTGACCGCACCACTGGTGCATTGTGGGCAGGAGACGTTGGGCAGAACAAATGGGAGGAAGTCAGCATACTTCGCAAAGGCGGAAACTACGGCTGGAAGGTGCGCGAAGGTGCCCACCGGTTTGGGCGCGGCGGCACAAAAAATGCCGAAGCGTTCGTTGAACCCGTCTTTGAATACGACCACAAAAAAGGCCTTTCGATTACAGGCGGCCACGTCTACCGCGGGCCTCAATCGGCTCTGCAAGGACTGTACATGTGCGGCGACTACATCACACGACGACTCTGGATCATGCGCCCGAACGGTATGGATCCCGTTAAGGATGTACGAGAATTCGACCTTGGAAGAGATGGAGCCTTTGTGGCGTCGTTCGGAGAGGACGAAGCGGGCGAAATGTACATCTGCGATCACGTCCGTCCGAACCCTAACTCAGGCGTTCGAGGTCGAATTCTCAAAGTCGTTGGGCGCTGAGCCGGAAGATCCCATGGGTTGATAAATCTTTCGTGCTTTCGCGCGACGAATTTCTACCTCGGAAAGGGCAATCCCGCATTCGGCACAGCGATCACCCACCGTTGGACTTTGCTCGTGGCCGCACCAAAGACATGGAAACACCGTCTGATTCATGGCACCGGAAGTGATCGTGCAGGCAATGAACATCAACATTCCCCAAACCAACAGGTGGACCAAGACCACAATTGTTGGCAACAGCACGTAAATCAAAATTCCTGTCAGGTCGAGACCAACGGTTGAGTCTTGAACGATCCATTGTGCTGGAATCGCAATCACAGCAACAACAAGCAAAACGATAAGAGCATCAATAAACATAAAAAACAACCAAGACACCACTCGAATACCCACGACAATCTTCAATGCTCGGCGAAAATACGACTGCACCATTAACCGGCGCCACCAAGTTTTGGTCTGCACCCGAAACATGAACCAGACCAAGAGCAGGTTGGGCACCCCCGCGACCAATAGGGCCGATGCCAATTGAAGCCATTTGCTCACTTGGCGGACAGTTTCAAACGGATCCATCGAAAAGAGTTCACCAAACTCCAGAGTGATATACGCGATGCCCATCACCAAACTTGGCAGCGCGAAGATCAAATACATCGTGATGGCGCTGATCCAGCGACGGGTGAGCGATCCCACGATCTGGATCGCACGCTCACGATCTTCACGTTGGATTGGCATTGCGTTTTCGCCCGTCATTGACCAATCATTTTCAAAATTTCGGACAACGCATCTGCGGGAGAATTGTCGCTCATCTTGATTTGGGTCCGTGCAGCCAATCGGCCATCAAGAATCAACACAGGGAGACCGCGAACATTGAATCGCCGCAGTGCGCTCCACTGCCGGTGGGTGTTCGTCACTTCGTCCAATATTGAAGATTCTTGACGACCCACCAAGTCAGGCCGCGACTGCACGAAACTTTGCAAGACGGCGGTGGGTTGTGAAGCCATCAACAAATCACGGAACAACTTTTTCGCGCCATCCGTGTCGCCATCCTGACGAAGTTGACCAATCCGAATGGTGGCTTGACCACCCCAAATCCAACGATCCAGCTGGGGAAAACCGGAAGCTGGATTGACGGCCTGGTTGGTCGGCAGCAAACGAACTTCGAGTTGGATGTTTCCGGCATCGGCCGCTTCCAAAAGCCGTGGCACATCGCGACGGAAACCGTCTTCGGCCATGTCACCAATCACCACGACTGGTTTTGCCGTCTCAGGTCCAAACCGAAGACAGGCCAAATCGGGGGCAAGATTCGGACGGGGTCCTTCCTGCCAATCGCTCACCAAACGGCCCAAGGCAGTGTTGGGGAAGTCATTTGCATTGGTCCCCTTTTCTGGCCCAGCCGCACTCACCGCTTCTACGGCCTGACGCAGCGCCCCGCGACGCAACACGTCCTTCACTTCTTGACCATTCAAGAAGGCCATAGGGGTGTAAAAAATTCCCAAGTCGACACCTTCTCGGGCATCCGCTTCAAACAGTTTCTTTTTGTCGGAAGGAAGCGTTCCAGTGCTGATTGCTTGCACAATATCGGCGGCATACGACGAGACGCCGGCCTTGGCAAATCCAGGTTGCAACGCGGCCGCCGAAGTGAACTTGCCATCGACACTGAACAGCCAGCCCAGCATGCGATGAAACGCTTCGGGTCCGCCATACTCGCCCGCGAGCTCGGCCACGGTGGCGCCCCAACAGGCATTCGGGTGCAAATTCAAGTTCTGTTGTGCCGCCCGTTCGTTGCAGTCTTTGCAGAACAAGAAAAATTTAACCTCAACCGAAATATCATCTCGCGCTTCAAGGATGGATTCCAACTCACCGTGCACCCGTTTGCAGTCGGGACATTGAGGATCGGTGAACATCACCAAACGGATGGCAGCGTCTTCCGGTCCAAGGCGCCAACGTCCTTGCAACGGGGTGGACCGAATCAACGCGTTAGATCCTGCCGCGTCTGCCTCGTTTGGCGGAGCTGTGTTCGCTTCAGGCCGAACTTTAAATTCGGACACTGGGACCACGTCATCTACCGTGGGTGAAAGGAGGAGCTCCGCCAACAAAAGCACCGAGGTGACCCCTACGAACGTCAATGTCATCCCCAGCATGACGGCCGGAATTTGTGGACCTTTGCGCCCCCCCTTTAAAAGCGCGAGCGCCAAGAACGCCAAGTTGGCGCCATGGGCGAAAGCACACCAGCGGCAAAGGTACCCCTCCACCAGCATCACCCCAATCAAGAACAACGACGCCAATCCGCCAAAAAGTCCCAGCAACCGCGCTGGCCCCACCAAACGCCCGCGACCAATGGTCCAACATTGGGCCATTGCGGCAAACCATGCCATACCGATGTGAGCGGTCGGCCAACCTACCACCGGCAGGGCAGACCAGACACTGTCTTTGGCTCGATCGCAACCGCTTCCCGCGGCTTGAGCCGCACTGCCACCAAGTTCAACGCCCCCACCACATCCCACCACCGGGGCCTCTTGGATATGAGACCAAGACAACACCGCACACGAGGCAAAAGCCACCAACATGAGCATCATGCCGAGGGCAAGCACCCACGTGGCTGGCGCATCAGAGCGACGGACAGATTCGTGATTGTTGGACATGCGCAGGTTCTCCCTAGTACTTCCATCGGATCCGACGGGCCAACCGCCAAAGTCTTACTTTGAACTCACATTCTTTGGGGTGATTCCATGCCCAGAAGGTCCAAACCGTCTGACAGAACTCTTCGCACCAAATCGCATAACCTGAGCCGTGAGGCCTGTACGGCGGGATCTTCCGCCTTCAAGACAGAACACTGCTGGTAGAAACTGGCAAACAAACCCGCCAAACGGTGCAGGTATCCGCAGAGATGGTGGGGTTCCAACGAGTGTGAGACTTGGTGCACCACTTTGGCGTAACCAAGCAACTGGAGTCCCAGATCTTTTTCGGCTGGCTCTTGGGGCTGGAACGAAGCACCTTCAGGCACCCCGCCAGCTCGGTCCAGCAAGGAGCAAATCCTTGCATGGGCGTACAGAAGATACGGTCCAGTGTCGCCTTCAAACGCCACCATGCGATCCATATCAAAAACGTAATCCTTGCCCGCATCGCTGCTCAGGTCGGCATATTTGATGGCCGCAATACCAACCGCACGTCCGATGCGGCCAAGATCTTCTTCTGAAAGACCATGGGTTGGCGCGGACGGTTCCTGCGAACGCGCGACTACTGCATCGGTACCCCGACGAATGGCTTCCTCAATCAAACTCATCAAACTGGCGTTGGTGCCACTTCGGGTCTTCAATGGCTTTCCATCGGCACCAAGGACGGTGCCGAAGCCAAGATGGTTCAGTTCGGCCGACGTGCCATTGGCACAGGTATCCCATCCCAGCATGCGGGAGGCTTCGAAGACGTCACGGAAATGATCCCGCTGACGAATGTCCACGATGTACAGAATGCGGTCGGCATTGAGATCATGGGTTCGGTGACGAATGGCGGCCAAGTCGGTGGTCGCATACAAAAAACCACCATCTCGCTTGCGAATAATCATGGGACGGTCGCGGTCTGGGAAATCCACCACAATCGCGCCGTCGTCCTCTCGTGCCTTGCCGGAAGACAAGAACGATTCCACAACACCAACCAATTGATCGTTGTAGAAAGATTCACCCTTGTCGCTGTCCCGGTGCATGCGAACGCCCAACAAATCAATGGTCTCTTGCACCGCGTCGAGCGTGCAATCGATCATTTTTCGCCAATCTGCGTGCAGTTCCGGGTCGCCCGCTTGCAGTTGCACCAAATCTAGTTTGGCCGCAGCAATTACTTCATCAGCACCTGAATTTTGGGCTTCCAATTCAGCGTGCCGGTGTGATCCGGCAAAAAATCGTCGGGTGGCTTCTGCACCTCGACGATCGGCTTTGGCATTGGCTTGGGCTTCTCGATAAGCCGTGTCAAGGTCTTCGAGCGTGACTTCGTCCAAATTGACACCGTTATTTCGAAGCTGGGCCAGGACCAAGGCGATGGGTGTTCCCCAATCACCAAGGTGATTTTGACGGATCACCGTACGCCCACGACGTTCCAGAGTTCTGGCAATGGCATCACCAATAACGGCCGATCGAAGATGACCGACGTGCATGCGTTTGGCCACATTCACCGAGACCATGTCAATGGCTACGGTGTGATCGGAAGGCTCCGTGACCACCCCAAGGGTGGGCGTGTCCATCGCCGACAATGCTCCGGCCACCGCCGACGGCGCGAGTCTGAGATTGATGAAACCAGGTCCCGCAATTGATGACTCCGAGACGACCTCGCCGAAGTCGACGTGGCTCAAAATCATTTCCGCCACTTCACGCGGCGGCTTTCCCAGTCGTTTGCCCAGACCCATGGCGACATTCGCTTGCCAATCACCAAATTCCCGTTTCTGCGCTTCTCGAAGAATCGGGTCGACGTTATCGAAGCCCTCGCCAAACGCCGCACGAATGCCTACGCGAAGCGATTGATCAATCAAAGCAATGGGATCGACGTTGGTCATGCGGGGAGAAATCTTACTGCCCTTGGCCACTTATTCCCCAGAGATCTGGAACAGCAAGGCCAAAAGAATGCCAAGCAGGGCAATACCGAGGTTGGTGGCGTTGGAGACCGACGTGCCTGCAAGGGCCAAATTGGTACCTGAAGAAGTGCTTCGCTGGAATGCCCGGACGGCCACTGTCAGTTCGGGGAGGCTGGTGACCAGCGCTCCGACGAAATAATGCAGGTAGGCAAAAACAGATGCACCCAAAATCTGTCTTAAGTCTTCTGTGTACAGTTCGGTCCCAGCCAAGAACAACCAGTTCAATACCGCTGATGAAGCCCCTAAAATCAACAACATCAAGATCAGCCGGGGCCAACGACCTGGACTTTGGAAGCCATCATCACCAGCGTAAATTTCAGGGTTTTTCCGCTGATCCCTTCGTGCCCACCAAAGAAAAAACAACACGCCGCCTCCGCAGCATGCGAGTGGAATCTGCACAGCCGACCACTTGAAAGATGAACCGTTTGATCCAACAAGACCAGTCATGGCAAACCGGGAAAGCATCCACAGGCCAACGGCCATCAGAACGTGCTTGCGGACCAAATGAAATTGGCAACGCAACTGTTTCAGGCCGCCGCCAGATCCTGTGATTTGGGCCCAGATAGGCGCAATCAAAACAACCAGGTAGATGTTGGCGAAATTTGAGCCGAGAGGATTGGCTATTCCTCCCCATTTCCCCAATGCCAAGGCGTACAGCATCAAGAGCAATTCAGGGAAATTGGTTCCAGCATTGACGGCCAAAGGCCGAAATCGTCTCCCAAAATGCCTCCCCACCAAACCGGCAACTTCGTCGGCCATGCCATCACTGGACCAAGGCAACACCAGCCAGCCGATCGACCCAGCAACTGCCAGAGCCACCACTGGAAAAAGCCAAGAGGGAGATTCTTCAGTTTGAGCAAGATCAATGAGACATGACACAAAATCCATATTTGATCCATCTTAATTGACCCTGAATCAAGCCATCCGAACACCGGTGGGCCTCTTCATGCACAATGGAAGACATGCCCCCCTTGCGTCTTTTGTTTGTTTGCACTGGAAACAGCGCCCGAAGTCTGATGGCCGAGGCCCTGGCCCCGCACCTTTTCCCGGGACAATTGGAAGCCGGCTCGGCTGGAAACAGCCCCTCCGGAACACCACACCCGCTCGCACTGGCCGCGCTCAAACAGCATGGCATTCCCCATGAGCACCTCAGCAGCAAAGGCATTGATGCGGTTCAACATGAGCAATGGGATGTGATTGTCACGCTTTGCGATGGGGCCCAAGCGGACCATTGTCCTGCACTGTCCATTCCAAGCGCCATCACCACACATTGGGGCTTTCCCGATCCGCCAATGGCCAAAGACCCTGAAGGCTGCTTTGAACGGGTGCGCGGAGGCATCGAGCAATGCCTTCGCATTTTTATGGCCCAATCCAATCGACCAATTGCGGACAGAGCAGACGCTGCCGCCGCGGTGGCTGAGCGGTTCTGCTTGGCGGAAAACTGGGCGTAAGATCCCAACATGCGAGCAACGAACGAGCCCACGACTCCTTTGGAAAAAATTGACCGTTGCGCCGAACTCCCCCACCGGCCTCGAGTGCTGCTGGGAAAAATGGGGCTCGACGGACATGATCGTGGCGTCAAGCTGATTGCTCGCGCTTTGCGAGATTCGGGTATTCACGTGATCTACTCCGGTCTTTGGCAAACCCCACGTTCACTCGCCATTGGGGCACGCGATGAAGATGCTGATGTGCTGGCTTGCTCCATGATGAGCAACTCGCACTTGGTGTTGGTGCCTCGACTGGTCAATGCTTCGGCCGAACTTGGTCGCAGCGACATGGCCATCGATGTTGGTGGCATCATTCCGCAAGAAGACGTGCAAACCATGCTTGATGCGGGGGTGAGAAAAATCTTCCACACCGGGACCAGCATGAATGAGTTGGTCGATACGGTTCGATCCGCTGTCAAGCCCCGAGTCGAGCAATACGAGGGCAATGCTGCCTTGGCCCGTTCTATTTCTTTGGCCACCGAAGGCCGCGCCCCCACTGGAGCCCGACGGCGAAGACCCAAATTCGTCATCGGAATGACGGGGTCACCTGGAGCGGGAAAAAGCACATTGGTCGCTCAAATTGCCGCCGAAAGTGTTCAACGGGGTGAGAAATTGGCCGTGGTGGCGTATGACCCCATGAGCCCCATCACCGGAGGCGCGCTCCTCGGCGATCGGCTTCGAGTGGACTTTGGGCGGGTGGATGAATCTGTGTTCTACCGATCGCTGGCGATTGCCGGTGAAGATTACGAGTCACTGCCGGAGATCTTGGAGCTCATCGGCGGCGCTGGCTTCGACCGTGTGATCGTTGAAACGGTTGGCGCAGGGCAAAACGAAACCAAAATACGCAAATGCGTTGACCGAACCGCGGTCGTTGTGGTTCCTGGTATGGGGGACTCCATCCAAATGGACAAGGCAGGGATCTTGGAAATCGCCGATTGCTTCGTGGTCAACAAAAGCGATTACGAGGGATTGGAAAGGCTGCGCCGTGAACTCAAAGACGCTTGCGGGGGGCGACCCATCGTTGAAACGGTGGCCACCGAGGGTCGCGGCACCGAAACATTGCTCGACACCTTGTTTGGTTGACCACCGATCGCAGTCGCCAGCCAAAGGTGCAACATCCCCGCCAGAAGCGTGGCCGAGGCCAAAATTCTGAGGGTCGGAAGACAATCTCGGGCAGGAAAGGGCTGAGACACATGTTGGCCATCGGTCCAGATCGCACTCCACTTTGGCGGTCGCCGCTGATTTTCCTAGGATTTCTGCCATGCCCGCCCCAGCCACGTCACTCCACCATCGCCTCCAACAGCCCGAAGTACTGATCTGCCCCGGAGTTTTCAACGCCCTGGTTGCCCGGATGGCCCAACAGACCAACTTTGAATCGGTGTACATCTCCGGTGGAGCCACCGCGAACGTCGCAGGCGTTCCTGATACCGGCCTGTTGAGCCTCACTGAATTCACCCGGACCATCAGAGAGATTGTTGATGCCTCAGGACTGCCAGTCGTGGCCGATGCAGACACGGGTTACGGCGAAGAAGAAAACGCCGTTCGTACGATTGTGGAATACGGACGCGCGGGCGCAGCAGCCCTTCATGTTGAAGACCAAGTGTTCCCCAAACGATGTGGGCACCTTGATGGCAAACAGTGTGTTCCGGCTGATCAGTTTGCTCAGAAAATTAAAGCGATGAGTGAGCATCGAACCTCCGATGATTTCTTGCTGATTGCTCGAACCGACGCCGCAGGGGTGCATTCATTTGCCGATGCCGTTGCCCGAGGGCAGCAGTACCGAGAAGCGGGCGCTGACATGATCTTCCCGGAAGGTTTACGCACCGAAGAGGAGTTTTCGGAATTCGCCAAAGCGTGCCCTGGACTGTTGTTGGCCAACATGACAGAGTTCGGAAAAACACCCCAAATCTCAGCCGAGAAATTTGAGTCCCTTGGATACGACATGGTGATCTATCCCCTTTCCATGATGCGTCTCGCCATGGGTCACGTGGCCCGCGGGTTGGCCCACCTGCAAGAACACGGCTCGGTTGAGGGGTTGATGGACGAAATGCAGACCCGGACCGAGCTCTACGAAAGTTTGGGCTACCAGCCTGGGTCGCCATGGTGGTTCCCGAGTTCACCGGACTGACCCGAGCATTCAGCCGCTAGAATGGTCCCCCCGACAGGAGGATTGTCATGAGCGCCGACCACTTTGATCTCATCGTCATTGGCGGAGGACCCGCCGGATACGTTGGTGCCATCCGCGCCGCCCAACTTGGAATGAAGGTCGCCTGCGTTGAGCGAGGCAAACTGGGTGGCGTATGCCTGAACTGGGGCTGCATCCCCACCAAAGCGTTGCTGCACAACGCCGAGCTGTACCAGCATGCCATCACGCATGGTGCAGAATGGGGGCTGAAGACCGAAGGGGTCGAGGTCGAATGGGACAAAGTCATCGGGCGAAGCCGGAAGATCACAGGAACTCTGAACGGCGGCATTGCGTTCCTCTTTAAGAAAAACAAAATCGAACACATCGACGGCCACGCCACGATCACCAGTGGCAAGTCTCCTGTCGCACCATGCAAGGTCGAAGTCCGGGAAGCCGGTGATGAGTACTACACCGGAGAAGGGTCCGGCGCCCCCAACCGAACCTTGACCGCGGACAAAGTCATGGTGTGTACTGGAGCCCGACCCCGTCAATTGCCCAATTTGCCCCAAGACGGAAAAGTGGTGATCTCGTCCTTCGAAGCAATGACCCTCCCCAAGAAGCCCAAGAAAATGGTGGTCATTGGTTCCGGAGCCATTGGTATGGAGTTCGCCTACTTTTACAACGCCTTCGGAACCGAAGTGCACGTGGTCGAGATGCAAGATCACATCATGCCCATCGAAGACCAAGACATCTCCGCCGCGGCGCAAAAAGCATTTAAAAAACAAGGGGTCCACTTCCATACCGGTTCAACCGTGGCCGACGCCCAGATTTCGGGCAGCAGCGCCAAGTGCACCATTCGGAAGACGGGTGAAACATCGGGAGGCACTGCAGTGGACGCCGATGTGATCTTGGTGGCCATCGGGGTTGAGGCTCGAGTCGACGGCGTGTTTGCTGAAAACCTTCGACCCGAAATGGTGAAGGGCTACATCAAAACCGATTACCAAGACATTCCCGAACCCACATACGCCACCAGCATTCCTGGGGTCTACGCCGCAGGTGACTGCATCGGACCCCCTTGGCTGGCCCATGTGGCCAGTGAAGAGGCCGCAGCCGCGGTCGAGCGCATGGCAGGTCACCACACCTTGGGGGTGGATTATGAATCCATCCCGGGCGCGACCTACTGCAACCCTCAAGTCGCAAGTGTTGGCATGTCAGAGCAAGCGGTCAAAGATGCTGGCATCGAATACAAGGTTGGAAAGTATCCATTGAAGGGACACGGCAAAGCCATTGCGGTTGGGGCCACCGAAGGCTTGGTGAAGCTGATCGTCAGCAAGAAGCACGGTGAAATTTTGGGCTGTCACATCTGCGGCGAAGACGCCAGCGAGTTGATCGCTGAAGTCTGCGTGGCCAAGCGTCTCGAAGCCACCGTCGAAGACATCATCTCAACAGTCCACGCCCACCCAACCATGCACGAGGCGGTTCACGAAGCCGCTTTGGCCGCAGATGACCGCTTGATTCACGGCTGATTCAACCTGGCATTTCGCTTTTCCGCGAGCGGCGGGCTGATGGTAATTGCGGATCACCCGCCAACGACCGGCGGTGGCACTCCATGTCTTTCGGCACTTGGCCAAGAGCCCTCGAGGCAAAGTGCTTCGTGATGAAGCACGGCGACATCCTCACCAAAATCTTGGAACGCGGTTCTTGCGGCGGCTCCAAATTCTTGGATTTTGCACCAATCTTGCGAATCCACAGAGTTGGCACCCGGGGCACAAGCGTTCAAGTGCCCCAAAAAAAGAATCATGGACCTTCGCGTTGGTTTGGTGGTACCGGTCCAGAAGCGGGTGGATTGCTCGGTTTGTATGGGATCTGAATGACCGATAACGGCCAAATATCAGGTCCTTGTCAAATTCCAGATGGTCCGAGGATCCATGAGACGATCCAAACGAACAATTGGACTATCCGAGGTGCGGCTCCTGCCGTATCGTCAGCGTATTCCAAACGTTTAGGAGTTCTTATACATGCTTCGCTCCCTTGCCATTGTGGCCGTCTCTTGCACCTTTGCTTCGGCCCAAGAATTTGAATCTGTTCGCGTCACCAACGGCTTGTACTACCCCGTTGGCGCTGAAGCGGCCCCAGGAACCGTCAATCGGCTCTATGTCCACGAACAGCGTGGCATCATCAAGATCGTGGACACACTCAACGGAAGCGTTTCTGGGACGTTCATGAACATCGACTCCAAAGTTGGCTCGTTCACCGGTGAGGGGGGCTTGCTTGGTCTGGCCTTTCACCCGGACTTTGCCACCAACCGCATGTTCTTCGTGAACTACACCAACAACTCTGGAAACACAGTTGTCGCGCGCTACACCGCCAACGATGATGACTCCGCCAGCGCATCGAGTGAAGAGATCTTGATGACGGTCAGCCAGCCATATTCAAACCACAATGCTGGCTGGTTGGAATTTTCCCCAGTTGATGGGTACCTCTACATCTCCATGGGAGATGGTGGGGCAGGTGGTGACCCTGGCAACCGGTCCCAAAACATCAACACCAAGCTCGGCAAGATCCTCCGCATCAATGTTGACAACCCAACCGGATACACCGTTCCTTCCGACAACCCGTTTGTGGGCGTCAGTGGCGACGACACCATTTGGAGCTACGGCGTTCGAAATGCCTGGAAGTGCTGTTTTGACAGCCTCAACGGGGCCATGGTCATGGCGGATGTTGGCCAAAACGCTTGGGAAGAAGTGAATTACGAACCTGCTGGCGAAGGCGGCCGCAACTATGGGTGGCGTTGTTACGAAGGCAACAACAGCTACAACACCTCGGGCTGCCCCTCTCAAAGCTCACTCAGCTTTCCCGTCCACACCTACTCCCACTCGTCTGGGATCTCCATCACCGGTGGCCGGGTCTATCGAGGCCCTGTGGCCTCCCTCTATGGACGCTACTTCTTTGCCGACTACGCGTTTAACCAAATTTGGAGCATCAACCCCGAAGGCGGTTCATTGATCAACCACACCTCAGCATTCTCACCCGACGTCGGAAGCATTGGTCTCATATCAGGCTTTGCCGAGGACAATGAGGGCAACATGTACATTTTGGATCGCGGAAGCAATTCCAGCAATGGTGAAATTTTCGCCATCCGAACCACAGTTCCCCCGACACCTCAAGCTTGCTGCTTCAGCAATGGTTCATGCACCCAAGTGCTGCCTGCCGACTGTGCAGCCGCTGGAGGCGATGGTGGGTTTGGTGAAGTGTGTGAGCCCCAACCCTGTCCCCCACCAACCACTGGTGCATGTTGCATCAGCTCAAACTGTGCGGTATTGACTCCCGATGCTTGCAGCATCTCCGGTGGCAGTTTCATTGGCTTGGGCACCGAATGCGATACCGCCGCCTGTGCTCCCGGAGCATGCTGCTTGGGCGGAAGCAACTGTGTGGTTCTGGTCCCCACGACCTGTCTGGCGGTTGGAGGCGAAGTTGCCGGTGGCGATTGCACTTCCAGCTCCTGTGCCCCGGCCTGCCCGGCCGACCTCGATGGCAGTGGTTCAGTTGACTTCACCGATCTCGTCAGCATGCTTTCTGGCTGGGATCAACCAGGGGCTGCTGACTTGGACGGCAGCGGATTGGTTGACTTCAATGATGTCATCATTCTGCTTGGCGTCTGGGGCGAGTGTGACGGCTAATGCCGTCAACTGCCCAATAGCCTGAGGGTCAACATCTTAATGACCAAGCCCCTCGCTTCCGGCGAGGGGCTTTTTTGTGGGTTCAGGTCATATTCGGAGGCTTGGCGGACCCCTGAACACTGGTATACTTTTCCGTTCCCGTGCCTGCGGGAAGCCCTCGGGCTTGTAGCTCAGCTGGTTAGAGCGCACCCCTGATAAGGGTGAGGTCGGTGGTTCGAGTCCACTCAGGCCCACTTTGCACCGATGACCTTCAAGGTCGTCGGTGCTTTTTTTAGGTCCGTTTGGAAAATTCGAATCACAAACACCCTGGCGGGTGAAGATTCAGAGTTAAATCTCGAATTCGTGTCCGCTTCCACTTCGAAGGAGCCCTTGTGCCATTTCCAGACGTTCCAGGAACTTGGACATGATGATTCTCTTGGCCGGGTCAGGCTCAACCGCTTCCTGAATGGTCTTGGCCACAATATTTGGGACATCGTGGTTGACCTCATCTGCCGGGGTTGGCGGCTTCAAGAATCGCTCCTCGACTGCCCCGGTGGTCAGACCATTGTTTTGCCCACGAGGTGGCAGCGCCGTTGGGATGACCCGGCCGCACAACACCCAATACATCGTGGCTCCCAAGTTGTAGACATCGGTCGCTGGGGTGATCTCACGACGATGGGCCTGTTCGGGAGCCATGTATCCCGGAGTGCCTTGAATACGCTTCTTGACGGTTCCTGATTCACAAGCTTGACCAAGGTCAATGATCTTGACACCCCCGCTGCTGGTCACCAAGACATTGATTGGCTTCATGTCACAGTGCACAAAGCCTTGTTGTTCCATGTGTTGCAAGCCTTGAGCCAGATGGATGAAAATCCGAATGGTTTCTTCAACATCAGGTTTGATAACGTCCAGGGTTCGACCATCGACGAATTCCATCAACATGACCGCACCAAGTGATTTCAACCAACGGCGTTGCCGCTTGAAGTGAAGAACTTTCCGCAGCACGGGATGGTCCAAGGCATTGGCGATTCGGGTTTCAGATTCCATCTGCTCCACCCAGCGCTCGTCTTTCTTGGGATCGTTGATGATCACGTGTTTGAGCGCCAAGAGCTGGCGGGTCTTGGGATCTTTTGCCGCGTAAATCTTGCTAAACGCACCCTCTCCGATCAACGACAAGATCGGGTAACCATCAATCTCTTTCGGAAGTTGCGTCATGGTGGCCGGCATAGGCAAAGTGGTCATGGGAGTTCAATCGGAGGATCCGATCAAAATCCGAACGGGAAAAGTACCTGTTTTTTGAACTTCGTACCGGTATGTGGCCCAAATTCTTTGGACACCAACTACTGGCCGATTTTTCGAAACAGTTCGGCTCGGTCCAACAACGAGCTCTCGGTGATCTCGCAATCCACATTGGCCACTGGAATGTTGAATTCTCTGCACAAGAATCGGCAAAAATCAACCAGAGTGTCGGTTTGGGCTTTCTCAGGAAGGCGTCGGTCCGAGCCAACAAGCCCAATCACGATGGTTCCGGACCGCTCTGGTGGGGTGCGTCCGTAGGCCACCTTTTGGGCATCCCAAGGGGTAAAAATGTGGACATCTCCCAAATCCACACCATTGCCGTTGCCCACCAAAAAGTGCCAGCGATTTGGGGTCAACTGGGAGAGAGTGGAGGAATCTCCGTTTTCACTTCCCGTCTGCTGGATCAGGATGCGATTCCAGTTCCTCAGCGCGCTTTGGCGAGGCTCAATTTCACGTCGACTGTTGGATGCCCCAGAACTCTCCAGTTCGTTGGCCTTGCGCATGAACAGTCGGCCGCCTTCGGTGGGTCGAACGACCAACTCCAAGAGCATGGTCAGAGCAGAAATGGCCATGACAAACGATCCCAGCACAACTTGGCGTCGGACACGATTGGCCCGTTGCTGTCGGCGGTGGTTGGCTGATGTTTGACGTCTGGTCATTTGGCTCTGACTTGATATCGGCGGTCTGCGACCGTTTTCATTGAACAAATTGCCCGAAGACTTGGGGGTGCAGAAAGATAGCGGTTTCACCACGACCTTGGAGGGCCCAGATCAGAATTCATGGCTGGATTTATCGCTGAAGTCGAGCCCGAAGGTCCGTTTCGGGCTTCCCAAACAAATCAACCCGTTCGCCTCGACGGGCTTCGCCTTGCAGCTGCAACCATGTGTCAAATTGATTGCGACTGGCACGGTCTGGGAACAACTGGCCAGTGCTCGCGCATCCAGACAGCATCCAAAGGGCCAACAGAGAGCACAATCGCCGGATCATTGGGGTCAATCCTAGTCGCAAACCGCGTATCCTCGGGATATGCAACTGGCTGATGTGGAACAAAGTCTCGAAGAACTCTTTCCCCTTCATTTGGCAGAATCATGGGATCCAGTTGGTCGACAACTTGGCCGAGATGGCCAGCCCATACGGCGAATGATGCTCACCATTGATGCCACCGAGGCAGTGGTAGAGGAAGCCATTGCTGGCAAAGTGGATCTGCTTCTGGCCTATCACCCCGTCTTGTTTCACCCGCCGAAGCGTTGGGATGGAGACGATCCGGATGTCCGTCCATTGACCCGAGCCGCCGCCCATGAGTTGGCCATTTGGAGCCCTCACACCGCATTTGATGCCATTCCGGGTGGTGTCACGGATTGGCTGGTGCAGCCTTTTGGTTCTGGCAAACCGCTGCGGTCTGCCCACACTTTAGGTGCCAACCGAAAAATCACCGTTTTCGTGCCCCACAAAGACCATGAACGGGTTCGAGATGCCATGGCCAACGCCGGGGCGGGTTCCATTGGTGCGTACCGAGAGTGCAGTTTTTCCGCGCCTGGGACAGGCATGTTCCGGGGCCTTGACGGAACTTCGCCCTCTGTTGGAGTTCCTGGTGAGCTGGAATCAGTTGAAGAACTGCGTCTCGAGATGGTTTGTCCAGACACACAGATTTCAGCGGTACTCGACGCCCTGCGTCAAGCCCACCCCTACGAAGAGCCTGCTATTGACATCATCACTTTGCTACCACAACCCCAACCGAACACCGGGGCCGGACGGGTGGTGAAGCTCGAAAAATCAAAGTCGCTCAAACAATTGGCAGAATTGGCTCGAACCCACCTCGGCGTCGATGGGCTTGCAATCGCAGACGCCGATGGAGCCCCCAAAAAGCACAAGGTCATGGCGGCTTGTCCTGGTTCTGGGGCCGAGCTTATCCCTGAAGCGACTGCAGCCGGGGCAACAGTCTTCCTCACCGGTGAAATGAAACACCATGAGCAGCTGGGGGCCCTTCGAAACGGGATGAGTTTGATCTTGGCTGGACACACCAACACCGAGCGTGGCGTATTCAAACCTTGGACCAAAGTACTGCAGGAAGCCTTTCCGACGATCAAGATCATGCGTTCCCGAAGAGATCGTCATCCACTTCGTTGGATTTGATCGGCGGGCTATCCTGATTATTCTGATGTCTGACTGTGTACAGATTCTGGCTCCCGCAAAAATCAACCTGGCCCTAGCTGTCGGGCCACTGGATACGAAATGCGGATTGCATCCTGTCGCATCTTGGATGCGGACGGTTAATTTTTGCGATCAGCTTGAACTCCAAAGACTGCCGGAGGGATCTTTCAGTCGTTTTGCCACCATCTGGTCCGAGGATGCGCCAAGGCCCACCGATATCGATTGGCCATTGGCCAGAGATTTGGCTTTCCGAGCGCACCAAGCCATGGAAGTTCATGTGGGAAGATCGCTTCCGATCCAGTCCCTGCTGAGCAAAAAGATTCCGGTTGGTTCTGGATTGGGAGGTGGATCGAGCAATGCCGCCGCCATGTTGAGAGGCCTCGACGCATTGTTTGAACTTTCAGTTGCCGAAGAGTCATTGAACGCTATCGCATCATCCCTCGGATCCGATGTTCCATTTTTCCTTCAAGGTGGCGATGCGGTGGTCTCAGGCTTTGGTGAGCATTGTGTTCCAACGGAATGCGATCGGTTCCCTGCTTTGGTCTTGGTCTTCCCCACAACCGCGTGTCCAACCGGTGAAATTTTTGATGCATTTGATGAACAAGACTCCCGAGACTTTGCACCCGAACGTATTGATGCTGTTCTTCAAGGATCTGATTTAGACGGAGACGACTTGTTCAACGACTTACTTCTGGCTGCGGAATCTGTCGAACCCGACCTTGTCGATTGCCGCAAAGCATTGAGGCCTTTGGCGGAGCGCACCGTCCACCTCACAGGATCAGGCTCAACCCTCTTCATTCCGGCAGACAACACGATGCATGCCGAAGCTTTGGCCACGGCAATCGAAAATCGCCTCAGTCTTCAGGCTCGAGTCGTTTCGGCGTTGGGACGACCAGAAGTGGAGATGAATTGCTCATGAACCGGCCCTTTGTGTCCTTTCTGCTGTTGGCGAGCGTTTTGTTGATGATCGACTTGACCTCGAAATCTGTGGCTTTCGCCCGGGTTGCTGGAGATCCTGTCGATCTCTCTGCCATCGAGGGTCGCGCTGAAGCTATTCCCGCCCACGAACCCATCGTCGCAATTCCCAAATTGTTGGCTTTTCGACTTACCCTCAACCGAGGCGCGGTGTTTGGGCTGGGTCAAGGTGGGGTCGCCTTGCTGGCCGTAGTCTCCGCGGCGGCGGCCATTGTGGTTTTCACCATGGGATACCGACTTCCACCCGAAGCCCTGCATCGAAGAGTGCTGTTGGCCATGATTTTGGCAGGGGCCCTCGGAAATCTTTGGGATCGTGTGATGTACGACGCGGTACGGGATTTGTTTTTTCTTTTCCCAGGCGTGAATTTGCCTTTCGGATGGGCTTGGCCTGGCGGTGCTACCGAGTTGTACCCCTGGATCTTCAATGCCGCTGATGTGTACTTGGTGATCGCGCTTGGGGCCTTTGCATTTGGGTTTGACCAACCACGAACCAAACAACAGGAATCAACATGAACATCGACACTTCTTTTGTCCCTCTGGAACTCGATGGTGCTTCATGGTCTGCGCTTGAACCGTTGTACGCCTCCCTTCGGGATCGAAGCGTCGATGATGCTGCCGATCTGGAACGATTGCTCTTGGACCGATCAGAACTGGATGCCCATGTCAGTGAAGCCGGCAATCGCCTGTATGCCGCCATGACCTGCGACACCACCAATCAAGACAACGAATCAGCGTATCTGAACTTTGTGGAAGAAGTCAGTCCACCATTGCAGCAGATTTCGTTTGAAATTGACCAGCGCGTGGCCGAATCACCCTTTTTAAATGAAATCTCGAGTCATTTCGATGTTCTTGTCCGTGACACCAAAGCATCGGTGAAGTTGTTCCAAGAGAAAAATGTTCCCCTGCTGGTGGAAGACACCAAAATGGGCCAGCAATTTGGTTCCATCTCTGGTGCCCAGATGGTGGAATTCGAAGGCGGATCCCGCACCATGCCTTGGATGGGAGCCCTCCAAGAAGACACCAACCGTGAACGTCGGGAAGCTGCGTGGCGGGCAAGTTGGGGACGGCGGGCCGAAGACCAAGAATCCCTTGATGATTTGTACGACGCCATGATTTCAAATCGAACCAAAATCGGCGTCAACGCGGGATATGAGAACTACGTCGGCTACGCCTTTGCAAGCAAACAACGCTTCGATTACACGCCTGAGGATTGCCAAGCGTTTCATCAGGCGGCCGAGGATGTCTTCGTTCCTCTTCTCCGAAAAATCCACACGGACCGACGACAGCAACTTGGCTTGGAGAGGTTGCGACCCTGGGACCTGGCGGTCGATTCCTCGGGACAAGCGCCACTTCGTCCCTTCCGAACCGAAGCCGAACTGGTTCAAGGATGCAGCAAGATGTTCACGGCTTTGGATCCAGAACTCGGAGAACTCTTTGTCCGGCTTCAAGACGGAGAAAGTCTTGACCTCGAAAGTCGGCCTGGGAAATCACCCGGTGGATACCAACTGCACTTCGATCGACAGCGAAAAGTATTCATCTTTATGAATGCGGCCGGCACGCATGATGATCTCCAAACCATGCTTCATGAGTCTGGGCACGCCTTCCATGCCATGTTGAGCGAACATGAAGAATTGGTGCACTACCGACACTCGCCTATCGAATTTGCCGAAGTGGCCTCAATGGCCATGGAAAAATTGGCCGCGACGCAGCTTGGTATGTTCTACGGCCCGCAAGACGCCGCCCGAGCTTGGCGGGAACATCTCGAAGACTGCATTCGTTCCATCACTTGGGTGGCCACCATTGATGCCTTCCAACATGAAATCTATCGCAACCCCAACCTTGATCGAGATGGCCGAACAGCTTTGTGGTTGGATCTTGATAGACGATTTGGTGTTGATTGCGATTGGTCTGGTTTGGAAAACATCAGACAAATGCAGTGGCAACGTCAACTGCACCTGTTTGAAGTGCCCTTCTACTACATCGAATATGGAATCGCCCAGCTTGGAGCCTTACAGCTATGGCAACGCAGCACTTCTGATCATGCCGGTGCGCTCAACGACTACAAATCTGCACTCCGACTGGGGGGTTCGAAGCCCTTGCCAGAGTTGTTCGCTGCTGCGGGTATCCCCTTCGACTTCAGTCCAAACACGGTTCAGCGAGTAGGGGAAACCGTCGCATCAGAACTAGAAGCACTGGCTCTGTAATTACGATCTCAAACAGCTTCCGCTTCCTGTGCAGCGCGCACTGACGGTGGGAGCTTGGTTGCGGAGCGAAGCACCAAGAACCCGATGAATCCACTTACCGTAGACCCAATCAACACACCCAGTTTTGCCGTATCAAGTGTGGTGGGAGATTCGTAAGCCAATCCTGCCACAAACATCGCCATGGTGAACCCGATTCCGGCCAGCATGGATACTCCGGCAATTTTGGCCCAGCCCACACCACGCGGGAGTTGACCAATGCCCAACTTCACCGCCAAGAATGTGGCTCCGAACACGCCAATCAACTTGCCAAAGAACAGACCGCCAGCAACACCAAGTGCGACCGGGCCGAACAACATGGATGTGTCCATTCCTTCCAAACGCACCCCAGCGTTCGCCAGGGCAAAGATGGGCATGATAAAAAAAGTGACCCACGGATGAAGTGTGTGCTCCAAACGGGTCAGTGGCGTTTGGACATCTTCGCATCCAACCTCAAGCGCGTGCACCGCATGCTGTCGTTCATTGTTGGTGGGGACGTCGTTGTCATGCTTGCCAACATTTGAAAACCGGTCCAACGCGGATTTTGCTTCCTCTTTGAACTTGCTTGCATCAATTCGCATGGAAGCGGGAACCGTGATCGCTACCAAGACCCCAGCAATGGTCGCATGGACCCCACTCTTCACAAAGGCCAACCAAACCAACAGACCAAACAGCAGATACACCAAGGGTTTTCGGACGCCGCTGATATTAAAAAGACCCAACAGGGCCAATACCGCAAACCCAATTCCCAAGCTGGGGATATGCAAACTCTCGGTATAGAACAAAGCGATCACCAAGACGGCTCCAAGGTCGTCGACAATGGCCAAAGCCAACAAAAACACTTTCAGCGCTAAGGGAACTCGTTTTCCCAGCAGAACCAAAACACCAACCGCGAACGCAATGTCTGTGGCCGTTGGTACACCCCAACCCCTGATTTCGGGTGTTCCCCAGTTCAATGCAACATAAATCATTGCGGGTCCCACCATCCCACCGACCGCAGCAACAATTGGTACCGCTGCTTTACGCACACTTGACAACTCACCAACCAGCAATTCACGTTTGATCTCGAGACCGACCACCAAAAAGAAAATGGCCATGAGGGCATCATTGATCCACCAGTGCAGGTCGTGTTTGAGGGTCAGATAGTCCAACCAAGATTGAGGTGCTGCAGCTACACCTCCCCCGGGCACATCACCGTCAGGACTGAGGTGTCCGTCGTATCCCCCGTGGTCTGCACCGTGGCTTCCCACAGAAATGTTGATTTCGGTGTGCCACAAGTCGAAATACGACTGTCCGGAATCACCGGGGAGGTTGGCCCAAATCATGGCCACTGCGGCCATGGCCAACAGAAGAATACCCGCGCTCGCTTCGGCCGCCATGAAGGTCTGAATTGGGGACAAAACACGATCGATCGGCTGTGGACTGCGGTGCGGACGGGGGCTGGCCATGAGAATCTCCTAGAGCCAAGGGCTCCGATTCGAAATCGACCCTTAGCATGCTCGGACATGAGCAGAAGTCAGGGCAAATCGGGTCTGGAAGATTTCTTCGCAGACGGAACATCAACCTTGGAAGCCATCAGCCGATACTGGGAGGCTTTGCAAGATGCACCGGTGCGTCCAAAGGTGGAACCCGGCGCAATTGATCGAATGATGCCTCGAGAAGCGCCAGATGAACCGCTGCCCTTTGCCGATGCACTGCAACAGCTGACAGCTCTTGTCGAGCCAGGTCTGGTGGGTTGGCAATCCCCGCGCTGGCACGCCTTCTGGCCCGCGAACGGAGGCCCAGCCAGTTTGTTTGGAGAAATGCTGAGCGCGGGGTACGGACAGCAAGGCATGCTTTGGGCGACCAGTCCTGCATGCACGGAAGTGGAAGCAAGGGTGGTCGATTGGCTTCGTCTGTTGCTTGGCTTGCCGAATCGGTTTTCGATTGATGGCCCGGGTGGAGGGGTCATTCAAGACAGCGCTTCCTCTGCCACCCTCTTGGCCATGCTGGCCGCCCGAGAGAAGTCTGGAAATGGATCGGTTCATGAGCACGGTGTGGGAAGCCAGCGTTGGGTTTCCTACGTCAGCGAGTTGGCCCACTCTTCATTCGAAAGAGCAGCCATGATCGCCGGTCTCGGTCGGCTTTCGGTGCGCAAAGTTCCCACCGACGAAGCGTTGGGCATGGATGCAAAAGCTCTGGATCTCATGATTCAAAAGGACAAGAATGAGGGATTGAAACCGTTTTTTGTGGGAGCCACCATTGGGACCACCGCTTGTGGTTCATCAGATAATCTCCAAAACGTTGGCACCATTGCCAAACAGGAAAACCTATGGCTCCATGTGGACGCGGCCATGAATGGCGCTGCCGCACTGTGTCCCGAGCATCGAGAAATGCACGAAGGCATTGAGCACGTGGATTCTTGGTGCTTCAATCCGCACAAATGGCTTCCGATTCATTTTGACTGCGATGTGTTCTGGGTGGCCGACCGAAACGACTTGATCAACGCCATGTCGGTCAATCCAGAATACCTCCGTAATGAAGCCACAGAGCAAGGTGGAGTGATCGATTATCGAGATTGGCAAATCCCCTTAGGAAGACGTTTTCGAGCCCTCAAATTGTGGCTTACGCTGTATACCGAAGGTGCCGAACAACTTCGATGCACCATTCGAAAACACATTGCTTTGTGTCAAGACTTGGCCCACAAGCTCGAACAGCTCGATGTGGAAGTCCTCAAACCACAGACGCTTGGTTTGGTTGCTTTTGCCGCCAAAGACAACCAGGCGACCGAAGGACTCCAACGACGCATCAATAACAGTCGGAAGACTTGGCTCACGCATGCTGAGATTGGCGGACGGCGCTGGATAAGGGTCGCGGTAGGCGCTTGGCGTACTGAAGAACACCACATGGACATGCTGTACCGCGAGATTGAGGCCGCTCTTAAAAACGACGCGTAAGGCCGATCCAAGCCCCCAGCGTGTCGTCATCGTTGTCTTGATCAAAGAGTTGTTGCACCCCCAGATCAATCACCGTACTTGCATCAAGTTCGATCTCGGCACCAACACTCACGGTGGGCTGGTAGTCGGTGCCAAAAAGAAGACCTTGGTTGTTGAGATCAAAGGTCCAACCCCCAAATGACGTTGGTTCGAACCAATTCACCGCCAACCCACCGGTCTCTTCAAACCTTCCGTTGTTGTCTTGGTTTCCCAAATCAAGCCGAACTTCCAATTGTTGACCACTGCGGTACCGGCGATGCCAAGTCGCATTCAGCATGATGTCCACATCATCACCAGCATCAGGAAGATCCGAGGTCGGTAATCCGAGGGCACCACGTATGGCAAACGCGGTGGGCGACCCACTTTGTCCCCACAAGTTCCATTTTGCGGCCACGATGGTGTCGTTGATGCCGTTGATCTTCTCGGATTCACCGGGTCGTTCATCGTCGATGACAGCGCCATTGAACGCGAATTGGTACTCAAGATCATCGTCCACTCCAATACGAAGGGTGGTGATCCCCAAGGTGAGATTTTTTTTCCGCCCCATCAATCCCGTGACCCCAGTTCGGTTGAAGCCGATGATGGTGCTTTCGATCTGATACTGCCCATCGCCAACAGTAAGAGCCGATTGAGCCCCGGCAGGATCAATCTCATGGAATGCGGCCAAGGCCATCGACAATACAACTAAAGACATTCGCAACGGTCTCCAAATTTGGCTTTCCCATGGATCGGTCCTAACGTGTCCGCTTCGTCAATGATTGATCTGCTCCCCATGGTGATTCCCGGATGCGCGGCCGCATTGGCCGCCATATTGGTAACACTGGCCATTGAGCGATTAGGAGGACAACTCGGGGGAATCTTGGGCACCCTCCCCTTGACCGTGGTTCCTGCTTCATTGGGCCTTTTTCACGTCGACCCCAGAGCGGATGCTTTTGCCACGGCGATGTCGGCCATACCCCTCGGCATGTTGCTGAATGCTGCTTTCCTTGGGGTTTGGAGGATCTGGCCGATCCGAGCAGGCAATCGACCCACCGCTTTGATAGAAACATTGGGCTTGTCCCTTGGATTTTGGATCGCTGGAGCATTGCTCTTGGTTTTGGTCCGTGAAGCGTTCTCACCCAACATGACCCGCGATGTTCTTGTGGGTGTTTTGGCCCTTATGGCCACGGTGGTCCTGGGCGCTCGGGCTTGCCGCAATGCTCCTCCAGCCCCCAAAGGAACCCGCCGGGTGGGCCCTCGTGTGCTGTTGCTTCGCGGCATTGGCGCTGGCGCAGCCATCGCTTGCGGTGTTGCAATGGGTCGTGCGGGGTGGATGACTGCCGCCGGAATGGCATCGGTGTTCCCAGCTATCTTTTTGACCAGCATGTTGGCCACATGGATGGCCCAGGGCAAAGCAGTCCCCGTTGGGGCTTCTGGTCCGATGATGCTCGGTTCGGCGGCTGTTTCTATCTATGCCTTGGCATGCGCGTTCAGCATGCCATGGGTTGGTCCTTTGGGAGGATCTATTTTGGGGTGGATTGCAGGCTCAGCCTTTGGATCACTCCCAGCGTACCTTTGGCTGAGAAGACGGACACCGGCCAATGGGTCAGCATGAATTGCTATTGAATGACCGCACGCGGGATAAAATCTCGTATCACTTCACCAGACAAAAATCGCAGGGGCCGAGAAAGACTTATTTTGGACGCCCAACACATTTAAATTGCAATGGAGCACATGACATGATGACAGAAGAGAAAATTCTTGAAGCTCAGAAAAAATGGGGAGAGGGCATCATCAACATTGGGCGAATCTTCCTTGAAAAAGGCGACTACAAGTCGGCTGCTGAACAACACATCAATACCTTCTACAACTACCAAGAAGGAAAAGTGTTGTTTAAGCCAACTCTTGCTTCCATAAAACAGTTCCGTTTGGATTTCAATGCAGCCCTCTCTTATTTCGTCGGGGGCAACGATGACTTTCCCGAAGACCATGGATTTGCCATCAAACCGTGGACCGATGTTCGGTGGGAAAACATTGGCACCACGATCATCGGAGACATTGGTCTCGCTATGGGCAATTACTACTTCACTCCACACGACGGAAGCGATGTGGTGAAAGTGGAGTATTCATTTGGATACACATATGACAGTAAGGGAATGCTCAAAATCATCCTGCACGACTCCCACGTGCCTTTCTCAGGCGCGTAAGCCATACATCCCGCTGCCATTTTGGCCCCTTGGAAACATCACAAGCAGACCGTGCTCGCAGCCAATTCTGCAATCCGATAGCCTCCACTGTTATGCCGAAAGAAGTTGCTTGCGCGATTATTCGAAATGATGCCGGTCAGATCCTTATCGGGCAACGCCAAGAGGAAGGGTCTCTCCCCGGGTATTGGGAGTTCCCTGGTGGCGGCGTGGAGTCAGGCGAACTGCCAAGGCAAGCAGTTCTTCGAGAGGTTCAAGAAGAACTTGGTGTGGATGGTGTCTTGAAAGCAGAAGCAGAAGTAATCACCATTGACCCACGTTTCAAACTTTACTTTTTTGAGGTGACCATCAATCGGCCACCCAAAGCGCTCTACCACCAAGAACTCTTGTGGGTTTGTCCCAAAGATTTGCATGATTTCAAGATGCCGCCCGGAGATGAACCCATTTTGAAACGACTTGCTCACGAAGCACCATCAGCCTGACCAAATCACATAGAGGCCAAATGAAAATCGGCCCCGGTCCGAAGACCGAGGCCGACCATCGCTCAACCCATCCATGGGTTGGCTTGAATTTGGTGTGGGGCTCATCCCCTCAAGAAATCAGCGGCCAAACTTTGATTTCGAGATTTCGATCATGTCAACCAACCGAGCCCGCTCCTTGTTCAAACTGGCACGCTCAGAAGGCTTGGCTTGCAAGATCTTCTGAGCGACTTGGGCAAGCTGGGCTTCTAAATGCTTAACTCTCTTGTTGTAGTACATCGAATCGTCGGCATCACGAAGCAATGAGAACTTGCTCGTTTTGGCAACCCGAGCGTCGTATTCGTTCAGAAAGTCTTTTCTTGCCAGAGCCGCAAGTTCACGACGAGAGGATGAAGCCCAACCGTGCTCCAGACGTTCCTTCATCATGCGGAGATCGTTGAGAAGGCTTTCTGCTTGATCGGTGCCTTGGACAAAGCCCTCAAACAAAGAAAGCGTTTGTTCGAATTCTTCAACGTCAAAACGAACGTGTTCTCGACTGGCGTAGTGGTTCATCATCGCGCTGGACCACACCTTCGCGGCTTGCTCTACCAGCGAAAGGTTTGCTGGTTGCTCTTGCAATTCAAGCTCATAAAAAAGGTCCAGTGGATCCTGGCCCTCGTGGACCGGCTGGCCTGTCCACTGCATCTTCAAGACCTTCGGCAGTTTGATCTTCTCGGAAGAAGCATCGGCTTCAGACCGGCTCAAGAACAAGGCAATGGTTCGAGTTGCACCAGCCAACATGCCGCCGACAGGAATTTCAAGGGCACCGGGCCGACGGTGTAATCCGCTGACACCATGACATTCCACCTGCAGACCCTCCGGAATCTCGACCACCAAGGTGGCTTGTGACAACATCATGTGTCCCGCAGATTGGACCTCTTCCAGAAGGGCTTGAACCAACTCATGTTTATCCGTGGCATGATGCAAGCGTCCTGCCCCCCCGTCGGCCAAAGCCTGGACTTGCAATGGCATGTAATGGTCACCAACACCGATGCAGCTTGTTTGAACCCCCTGTTGAAGGGCATGGTCGGCATGAGCATGCAATTGCTCTGGGTTGGTCTCACCACTGTTGCCATAACCGTCGGTCAAGAGGATGACCTGTCGAACTCGACCTTCGGAATCTGGATCTGCAGCCAGCTGAGACAATTGGTTGGCGGCAGCGGTCCAACCGCCACTAAGAAACGTTGAGCCGCCGGTCCGAACATCTCGAAGGAGATCTGCAGTTGTTTTGCGAGCCTCAACTTCGCCGCCATCGGTGGCCTCCAACATGGTTTCAACCGATGAATCGAACAGAACCACACCTGAACGGTCGCCTTTGGGCAGGGTTTCGAGGACATCCGCCACAGCATTGGTTGCGGCTTGAAGCGGACCACCGCTCATAGAACCTGAACGGTCAATCACAAATGTGACATCAAGACCAGGCCGAGATGCGTCGACTGGGAATTCTGGAGCTTTCAAATCAATCAAGACAGAAGCCATTGGACGTGCTTGGGTCAACGGCCAAGAAGTGACCTGGCCATTGATGGAAAATGAATTGGATGCGGAAAATGAATCAGACAAGGGATGAACTCCTAAATTGGACCCCAAAATGAGGTCGGGCCATGCGACAGCCCCCACCGCCGCTGGCGATGAAAGCCATCTCTTCACCACTTCAAAATGCAGACGTCTTTGCCAAGCGACATTGGGATCAAGTGGGCACTCCCAAGCGACAGAAAAGCTTTGGGCCATGCCCAAGGATTCAAGTGTCGCCAACGATCCAAACGCCTGGCCAAGACCGCCAAGCCAGAGCTCGCCAGTGAAGCCAGCGAACGGTCCCAGTCAGGGTGGTGAAGCAACGAGGCCGCACGCCACAGATCGGGACTTGGCTCCAAGCCAGGGCAACTTCGCACGTTTGCCGTGGCTCAGAACATTTCCTGTGATGTATTAAGAGCCAATATACCAAAAAATGGACTGGGGTTCAAGTCTTTTTGTCAATAAACCACAAAATACTTCAAATCATGGCTTTGAACCCCTTTAAACCGATTGTTTACCCCTTTCGCTGGGATTTTATTCGTTGCTGGCCAGCATCAAGATGACGACTTAAAGTCATTTTAACCTTGCGAATCAAGTCGGTTTGTGGCAAGTTGAAGCCATGCAATCTCCTGATGTTCCGCCTATCCCGACCCGCCCCGTGGCCGTTGACATCACGACTTTTCGTTTGGTGGAGGGCCGGCTGCACATTTTGCTGGTGCAACGGAAATATCCCCCGTACCAGGGTCAATGGGTGCTGCCGGGGGGATTTGTGGGACCAGATGAAACCGTCTCGGCGGCCGCAACGCGAGAAATGGTGGAAGAAACCGGCTTTGACATCCGGCATTTGCATCTGGAACAAATGAAGGTGTATTCCGAACCCGAACGCGATCCGCGTGGGCCGATCATCAGTATCTCTTTTTTGGCGGTCGTGCCTGGCAATGATCCCAAAGCCGAACACCTGCAAGCCGACACCGATGCGGCGGACGCCAAGTGGTTCGATATTGAAGATCTTCCAAATTTGGGATTTGATCATGACAAGATTGCAACGGCTGGAATTGGTCGATTGCTTCGGCGGGTTCTTGAAGACCCCCTGACCCGTCGCATCATTCCTCCACCTTTGTTGCGGGCACGCATTGATGATCTTGCCCGAGGAGGTGCGGTTGCCCGACATTTCCAACGCCGGATGCAACGCATCATGGAAGAAGCGATGGAGCCACCACGAAATATCGTGTACGGCTTGCTGAAAGAAGAAAGTGATCCCGTTGATTCCACTCCAAGATTGGAATCGACAGCAAGTGCAATGGAAGACCCACCCGATTCAAAAGAACGTCTCGGAAGGCTCTACGAACTGATGGCCGCCGACAGCAGACCAGCTGAACGCCCCCACCCCTTGGCCATGTTGCTTCCAAAAACATTCACTCTGCCCGAGCTCCGCCAATTTTTCGAGTTGATGCTTGATGAATCCATAGATCGAGGCAACTTCCGACGCCGAATCTCTGAATTGATTTCATTTGGAGCCCTAACCGACTTGGGGGAAACCCGGTCTGAGGGTCGAGGACGTCCGGCCGAGCTGTATCGATTGGACTCCAATCGACTTCGACGATTCCTCGATACGGAAGAGAAAAAATGATCAGAATCTTCCCGCTTCTGGGCCTCTTCCTTTTTTCATCGGTCGCTTCCGCACAAACCAGAGTTGGTACCGGTGTAGACAGTTCTCCGTTGCAACTTGACCTTGTCGCCCCAGGAATTGATTTGAGATCGACCGACAACATGAATGTCATTCAGCGAATTGAAGACTCAAACGGAAAAACATGGTACATCCGCCAGCAGGGTGCTCTGTTTGCTTTGTACCCAAGAGGTGTAAAGCCCAAAGGTGCTGGCCAAGACGTCGTCCCGCCCGGAACCAAATGGTTTATTGGAATCCAAAACCTACAAGAAGCGTTGGGGATCGCGACCAACAATCGACTCAGGATGCTGGAAAAAAATCAAGATGCCAGCACACTCTTCAACTCTGAAGCGTCACCGCTTTTTCCCTTGGGATCTCGTGCCGACACCCCAAATGCTGACCGCTGGTTGTATGACAAGTCGTATCGCCAGAGATCCGTCACACGATGGCTTCATCGAATTTCATTACGCTGACTTGGTTCGACGCAAAGTGTGTTGCGCCCGGCCTATACGGCACGAAGCACTTTGAATCGAAACCTGGGCTGCCTTGACCAATTCCACCAAAGAAAGAATCTGAGATTCAAGGGCGGATTCGAGCGATTCGACTGAATGTTGAGTGGTCTTCGACATGTAGGAATCTCCAACATGTAGATCGGACCATGAAAGGTGCGGCTTTTTGGTACGTGCACAGACCACTGGTCCAGACATACCAATCGGAACAACCTGAATGTTGATCCAAATCAGCCTTCTACGGGATAGGGAATCCGTGGGTCTGGGGCCGGTCGTTGCACTCGGAAGCGGCGGGTGCTCTCAACTTTCCAGTTTTTAATCTGCTGGCTGAGCTCAACAACCCAGAGGTCGCATTTTCCTGTCTCTGTTGGAACCAGCACTTCAACTCGAGCCTCGACCACTCGAACTTGAACCGACATCAGGTGGTATGCGGCACCCGCTTCGGCCAGTGTGGTCGCCCCAGGGAAGTTCACCATGAACTCCTTAGCCTCCTTTTCGTTCAATCCTGGAAGTTGGTTGATCACCAATGGTGACTCATCTCCAAGTTCTTCTCGAATTGCACCGACGGACAAAACACATAAACGGGGAATCGGGTGGTAAGTCGGAGTGCTCAACGAAGGCGAGCCTTCGATGCGGGGCCAAGTGGCCCACGGGGTACAGCCCGAGAGGGTGACCAGAAGAAGCAAAGAAAAAGCAACGAAGCGGTATTTCAAGCGAACCATGAATGGGATGTTAACCAATTCAACTTACTATCACGAGTACATGGGCCGTTCTCTGAGCAACACGGTGACTCTTCTGGGGGCAATCATTGGATTTGGGTGCAACGCCCCCAGGGTGACTTCGGTTGGCTCGATTGACTCTCAACCAAGCCTGCCCCCGACCACAAATGCGGCCAAACCCCTCCCTCAAGGTTCCCCATCCATCGAGTTGGAATCTTTCGTCACTTCTGAACCGACAACGAGGTCCAAGGCCAGCGATCTTGTCGTACCAAGCCCGAGCGAGCCACCGGTTGAAACCAAGCTCACGCCCCTTCAGCAGGCCGAAGAGTTTCTGGCCGAGGGGTCACTGGAAGAAGCTTTGGACGCCTTCGCCGAGATCTTGTTGAGCAACCCTGGGCGGATTGAGGCCTACGTTGGGTTGGCCAATACCCACGAACAACTCGAAAATCCATGGGCGGCCGAGCGATCTTGGAGACGTGTGGTGGAATTGCAACCCGACAATGCTCAGGCCGTCTTGCGACACGCCAATGTCCTGCACCAAATTGGGCGATCCAAAGAGGCGGAGCGGCTGTGGATTCGATGCCTAAGCCTTGCCCCTGATGATGCAGAACCCCTCATCCAATTGTCTCTGCTGGAATTGGGGCGCGATCAGCCTGAAGCTGCACTGCCCTATGCCAGATCGAGCGTTCGTTTGGAGCCCCAAAGTGCTCAAGGGCGGACGGCATATGCCATGTCCCTGCTTGGGGTTGGCCAGCCAACTGCTTCTATTCCCCACTGGAATATGGCCATTGAGGCGCTTCCAGAAGATTTCAGCCTGTTGGCAGGATTGCTTGAAGCGTACGCCCAATGTAGGGACTACGAGGGCGCACTTGCCACCGCATTGGTCTTAAGCCGAAGGTCCCCCGGTTCAGAAGTTTACGAGCGGATCGGATGGTGTTCTTTCAAATTAGGTGATTACAAAGCCAGCCAAGCGGCGTACGAACAGGCCACGGTGCTGGATCCCAACTGCACGGCCGCTTGGAACGGACTGGGTATTCTGGCATTGAACCGATGGCTTGAACAAAATCGACAAAGCAACGTTGATCGTCAGCAAGCCATTTCCGCATTTCGCAACAGTTTGCGATCCGATCCTGATCAACCCAAACTCACTCGCATGATGTTGCAGTTTGACCTCCATCAATAAAAAATCGTAAAGATTTGAAACCACCTGAATGAAATCAACGAAAAGACTTTTGTGACAGAGACTTTGCATGGGTCTCTTGACACGAGAGCTTCCATTTCCCCATTGGCTGCTCTGGTGTGACTCCTCCCTCACCGGATCTTCCCGGATTCCGGCTTACGAACCCGCCTTGCGCGGGTTCGTTTGGGTTTTTATTTCTTTCCACCGAACCCTGTCTCTCAATTTTTTGCTGCGTTTTCGCCAACACAACCGAACCTGCAAGAAGCGTCGCGCATACTTGTAGTTGATTCATGTGTCTCGAATTCCTCCGTTCTTCCTCCAATGCCGACCGCCTCATGGGGCGGTCGGCGACGTTTTGGACATCCGGCACAACGGCATCAACTTCTTTGACTGGGATACCATGGTGATATGCCAGATCCATCACTGCTTGAAACCTTTCCCAACCCTGGCGATGCGCCTTATGTCATTGAACACCTCCATGAGGAATTCACGAGTGTTTGCCCCAAAACAGGTCATCCTGACTTTGGAGAGATTTTATTTCGCTACGAGCCCGCTAAGTGCTGTGTCGAGCTGAAAAGTCTCAAGATGTACTGCCAGTCATTCCGGCAAGAGGGTATTTACTACGAAGCAGTGACCAACCGGCTGCGTGATGACATGGTTCAGTGCATGCAGCCCTGCTGGTTGCAAATTGTGACCATGTGGAAGGGACGTGGTGGCTTCAAATCCACCGTGGTTGCTGAATTTGGCAACGTGCCTGAATGCTGGAAGCGGCCGTGAACACGCTTCTGCTGGCTACCTCAAACCCCCACAAAGTTGAAGAGATTGCCGCCACACTTGGGCCACTGGGATGGCAAATTTACACCCTGCGGGATGTTGCCGATGGACGCCCCTTGCCCACAGAGCCCATTGAAGATGCCCCAGACTTTGAAGGCAACGCCACCATCAAAGCCAAAGCCTACTCCGCTTGGAGCGGCATTCCGACACTGGCCGATGATTCAGGATTGGTGGTTGATGCATTGGATGGTGCCCCAGGGGTCCACAGCGCTCGGTGGTCCGGCGTGAATGGCGACCGGGCCACCAGAGATGCCGCCAACAACCAAAAGTTAATTCAGGCTCTTCAATCCGTTCCCCAAGCCGACCGATCGGCTCGATTTGTCTGCGTGTTGTGTCTTGCCGAACCAGACGGCGTGATTCGGCACATGGTGCGCGGAACGATGGAAGGCCACATCATCACCGATCCTCGTGGTAGAAACGGGTTTGGATATGACCCACACTTGTTGTTGCCGGAAGGCCGTACCAGCGCTGAACTTTCCCCTAACGAAAAGAACAGCCGGTCCCATCGAGGACAGGCATGTCGAGCTTTGGCCTTGGCTTTGGGGAAACCCAACAAAGACCAACACTGATCAATCGGACCGATGCAAAAGCACTGTGGCGTGCACCTCAATCATCTGGCCTTGACCCACAGGGCCAAGTCCTTCTCCGCTTTTTCCTTTGACGTTCACAGACTCTGGTGGGACCTTGAGCATTTGGGACATATTTTTTCGCAAAGCCATCCGATGCGGAATCAACCGAGGACGCTCCAACAGAACAGTTGCATCCACGTTGCCGATCTTCCAGCCCAAATTATGGGCCTGAAGGACGGCTTCATTCAGAAAATAATCAGATGAAGTACCGCGCCACTGGGGATCATTGTCCGGAAACTGTGTCCCCAAATCGTCAAGTCCCAACGCACCAAGAACGGCATCTGTGACCGCGTGGAGCAAGGCATCACCGTCAGAATGAGAGACCGGACCCATCCCGTGTTCAATATGCAAGCCTCCCAACACGAAAGGGCCACCGTCAGGAGGGTGGGCCAATCGGTGGCAGTCGTAACCGTGACCAACGCGAATATTTGGCTTCATGGATCCTCTAGCCTAGGGCGTTGCCAAAATGCAGGCTGAGCTGTGGGAAGTGCCGATAACAAATCATGCGTTTGTTTATGCTGATGGCCATCCTGACTTTTGCCGGTTGCTCTTTCCACAAACCCGGTGGCACCCTCTTCCGAGGCACTGGAGACACCACAACGATCGAATCGACCGAAAGGGTGCAAAAATCAGTCACCCTGGTCGATATCCGATCGGGAGAAGTCTTGGTCTCCATTGATGTGCCTGTTGGGAAGCAACTGACCTGGGACATTGTGCCAGGGATGGGCAAGGACCCCGTAGAGACCCCCGACCTGATGCGTTGGCAAATTTGGGACGTAGGCACAAGAACTGGCAGCATGCAGAATGCACTTTCAGTACCCAACGCGGCCAGTGTTCGCATTGATATCGATGTCAGACAAGATGTGGCTTATGCAGAGGGTCCGGCCCAACTCACACCACGAAGTGACCGTCCGGTTGCTCCCGAATGGTGGAGACGTGAGGCTGGGAGTATGCCTTCTTCACGCGATCGGCCAGACCGTTACGCACCAATCAATCCCAACAACTGATGCTTCACCATTCCGGTCCACCGGAATATCGGCCGAAGACGTCTGCAAGAGCTTGCACCATCTCCCCCATGGTGGCGCCAGCATCAGAAGCTTCAACCAGCGCCGGCATGGTGTTCGTCCCACTTCGTGCGTCAACACGTAATTGGTCAAGTCGCTTTTGGACAAGATCGTGGTTTCGGTTTTTCTTAAATTCTTCCAAGCGCTCGCATTGATCTATTTCAACTTGGTGTGGAATTTGCAAAATCTCCACTTGCTGATCCTCGTTTCCTTCGTGGTAAGCATTCATACCAACAACGATTCGGTCCCCAGCATCCATCTCTTGGCCAAACCGGTAGGAAGCATCTGCGATGGCTCGACGGAAATACCCTTTGTTGATTCCAGAAACGACACCACCCATGTTGTCAATTTCATTGATGATCTCAATGGCATCTGCCTCCATTCGATCGGTAAGGGCCTCCACGTACCACGACCCTCCAAGAGGATCGACAGTGCGATGAACCCCCGTTTCGTGGGCCAGAATTTGTTGGGTTCTTAACGCCACTCGGACCGCGGTTTCTGTGGGTAAACCAAGAGTTTCGTCCATTGAATCAGTATGGAGACTCTGACAGCCGCCAAGAACACCCGCCATCGCCTGATAGGCCACTCGAACAATATTATTTAAAGGCTGTTGCTCAGTCAGTGAACATCCGGCTGTCTGGACATGAGTCCGCATCCACCAAGATCGTTCAGATTTGGCTCCAAACCGCTCACGCATCGCGGTGGCCCAAATTCTCCGAGCCGCTCGAATTTTGCATATTTCCTCAAAGAACTCGTTGTGTGCATTGAAGAAAAAGGACAGGCGGGGTGCAAAGTCATCGACATCCAAACCACGACGTATCGATGCTTCCACATATTCCATACCGTCACGTAGCGTGAAAGCCAATTCTTGGACGGCCGTCGAACCCGCTTCCCGAATGTGGTACCCAGACACTGAAACGCTGTTCCATCTTGGGACATGATTCATCTGATGTTCGATGGTGTCTACCACCAGTTTGACGGATGCCTCTGGTGGATAGATGAACTCATTTTGACTGTGAAACTCTTTTAAAATGTCATTCTGCAATGTTCCGCCAAGATGGTCCCATGAAAATCCCTTTCTCCGGGCCATGGCCAAATACATGGCCCAAATGACTGCCGCGGGACCGTTAATGGTTTGGGAGACCGTGACCTTGTCGAGAGGAATATCGGCATACAACCTTTCCATGTCTTCGATGGTGTCAATGGCCACACCGCACCGGCCAACTTCACCGGCACTCAATGGATCATCTGAATCTCGACCCATCAGAGTGGGAAGATCAAATGCGGTAGACAAGCCGGTATTTGCCTTGGTTCCCCGCGCGTTCTCCAACAGATATTTGAATCTCCGATTGGTGTCGTCAGCTGAACCAAAACCAGCAAACTGACGCATCGTCCACAGTCGGGTTCTGTACATGCCTTCATGAATCCCCCGGGTGAATGGATATTGACCTGGCTCTCCAATTCGAGGGTGGGGCTGACGCACATCGTCTGGGTCTGTGGTCTCTACTGTTTGGGGGCCGTAACGACGATCGACTTCATACCCTGAGATTGTGACGGTTTCTGGATCAGGACGACTGATAGCTGCTGGTTCCATATTCTTATCCTAGGTCCATGTAGAAAGTCGGTTGTGATCATCAATCTTGGTTCTACATTGGTGACATGCCCCCATTCGTGCCCCAGCAACTGGCCCTGCTGCTCGTCCTGTGCCTCACCTCAGTGTCTAGAGCACAGCTTCGGGTCGCGACATGGAACTGTGCTGCCCTCCGAGGTGACTTATCGTCCGTTCGAGACATCTTGGCTGGAATTGCCGAAGACGACACTCCTGGTTGGGCTGTCCCGCCGGCCGTATTGATTTTGCAAGAAGTCAACGAGGATGATCAGTTCACGATTCGTAATCTTCTCAATGCAGGAGTTCCGGGTCCAACTTGGCGCATCGCCACTTACACCAACTCGGATGCTGGTGGAGCGCAGGCTTGCCTGTACCGAGGCGAGTTGCTTACAGAATCGGTTGGTGATCATCTGGATCTCTTTACCCAAGCCGGTCGATTCAGTGACCGTTGGAGATTTACAGTTGATGCCACCAATGGTTCAACTGGATTCTGGTTGTACTCTTGCCACCTCAGAGCGAGTCAGGGTTCAAGCAATGAAGACGATCGGGAAAGTGGGATCCAAACCATCCTGAATAACATTTCCACCCTCCCCAGCGATGCGAACATTATTTGGGGAGGAGATTTCAATTTCTATTCGAACTCTGAGCCCGGCTATGAATTGATTGCCAACTCCACTGGGGCCAATGCCATTATTGACCCACTGGGGAACGGATCGTGGTCTGGATCTGAGAACGCCGTGAAACACACCCAAAGCCCAAGAAGCACCTCTAGCAGCAGTGGTTTGGTTGGTGGGGGAATGGACGATCGATTTGACTTCGTGTTCAGTAGCCAATCGACCCAAGAGGCAAACGGGATCACCTTGATTCCTGGAAGTTACCGAGCCCTCGGAAACGATGGACAGCACTACAACGTTGGCATCAATAATGGAAACAACTTCTATTTCCCGGGTGAAATCTTTCGAAGCAATCAACTGGCGGATGCTCTGCATGATGGAGCTGATCACCTTCCAGTGGTGGTTGAATTTGCCCTCCCCCCCATTGGTTCGGTTGCCGCTGATTTTGACCGAGTCATTCTTGGACCAAATCCACAGGCCCCTTTCCGGGTCAATCACACCACTCCAGTCGTAGTTGAGGCGGGTTCCTCGATCTTAGAGTGGACCATTGAAGGTATCGGTGGAGTCAATGGGGAACGATCTGGGACCACCAATGTTCTTGGATCATCTCTGACGAGTCTTCCCGTTGAGGCATCGTCGGTTGGGCCTCAAAGTGGCACCATCCTGTTGGACTCTCCGGTTGAAGGGACAGGGGGGGTTGGCACTTACCCAGTGAATTGGACTTGTATACGGCCGGCGAAAGCCTCAATCTCAGGAGACATTTATTTGCCTGGCGGAGTTATTCACGCTTCTTTTGAGGTCAATCCCGAACCGGTTGTTCTCGAAGTTGATGTGTGGAACTTTGGGTTTGATGCATTGCAATCTCGGCTTTTTGTGGATGGTGCATTGACCCCCCCAACGCCGCCAATCTTGGAGATTTTGCAAGTTCCAAATAACCTTGGATCTGGTCCAGATCAAATTCGACTTCTGGTGGACACCTCACAACCAGGTGAATTCACAACCGGGCTGGTTTTCCAGACTCGTGATGAAGAAATTCCTGGTCAAACTGAAAATATCCTTGGACTCTCCTTCGAGCTGTCTATCGGATCAGCCGTACAAGGCGACTTCAATGGTGATGGAATAGTGAACTTCAACGATCTCCTCATCATGCTTTCTGGGTGGGGGCCTTGTTCAGGGTGTCCAGAAGATCTCGATGGGAACAACGATGTTGGATTCTCAGATATTTTGATACTTCTGACGTTGCTTTAAGGTTTAACGATTTTTTCTGGTCCAGTAAGGATCAAAATCAGCGCCTCCACCGCGACCTGCTTTGACAATCGCCCCCAGTTTCCCTGAATCCAAACCTGATGGGTGGCCTTGCCATCGAACTTTTCCATCAGGTGAGATCACCACACAGTGTGGAATTCCTCTCACTCCAAAATGTCGCTGCATTCTGGCTGAAGGGTCAAGCGCCAGTGAATAAGAAAAAGTATTTGGCTTATTGAGCTGACGGGAAGACATTCCTTGTTTAAAAGCATCTGCGGATTCATTGCTCACACCAACGCACACCAGGTCTTCCGAAAATGTCTTTTGAAGTTCATTCATGTGGGGAATGGCCGCGCGGCAGGGACCACACCAAGTGGCCCAAAAGTCGACCACGAGCGTTTTATTCTTCATATCAGGTCGTTTGCTCACCCACTGAGCCACTGAGAATTCGGGTGCATCCTCTCCTTGGCGATTGGTAGCGCTTCCTACTTGTGGGTTGTGGGCTGGATAATCAGGAGCTTTGGACGCGTTTCTTTTTTCCGGCTTTGATTCGAGTGCCTTCTCCTTGTCAACCGCAACCATGTCTCGCAGCAGATCAGACAATGCTTCGGTACGTATGCCAACCGCCGCCACCACGCCCCGGCGGTCAATGATTGCATTGGTGCTTTTCCGGCGGAATCCAAACCGATCGCACAATTCACCATGGGTATCAATCAGAACTGGAATTCCATCAAGACCAGCGGAGGATTTTTTTGACTCATCGAACCTTTCGGCACGATCTGGAGTGTGCACTGGCAGAAGCAACACATCGTTTGTGCCCAAATCTTCAATCAATTCTCGAACCTTCATCATTTGTGAAGAAGGTGCTCGAAAGGACTGCAGGACAATGATCTGGCCACGAAGATCGTTCCAAGAGGGAACTTCGCCTTCGAGACCCATCCACTTCAAACCCTCACCAGACAAATCTGGGGGAATCCAACCCAAATTCACCTCTTGGGCCGCGCGGTCACTTCTCGAAAGAGGGAGCTGTTGTGATTTCGTAATTGGGCTTACACGAAGAGCATCAGCATTTAGCGATGCGGTTGCGGCAAGCAGTACAACAATCTGAAGCCTGTAGAGCTGGTGAAATGGCATGCGTGTTTCCTTGGATTGAAGGGGCTGGTTTGGACCATCAACTTACAATCTTTGATCTTGATGAACAGTGTGAACCGACCAGAAAGCCCGTTGAGTGAAGTTTGGCGACTTGCTTGGCCCACCGTCATCACCATGACCAGCTACACGGTGATGCAATTTGTAGATGCAATACTTTTGGGACAAGTCGGAACCGAAGATGTTGCAGCTCAAGGAAATGCTGGGGTGTGGGCTTTTGCCCCAATTTCAATTGCCGCAGGAACTTTGTCTTTGGTGAATACGTTTGTCAGCCAACATCTAGGAGCTGGGGATGCCAACCGTGGCGCAAAATTCGCTTGGGCTGGTCTTTGGCTTTCTTTGGCTTGGTGGGTCTTGGTGATGTTGCCATTGGCCGCTGCGCTTCCATGGTTTTTTGAACACATTCATGGTGATTTGGATCAACCAAGTTTGGTGCAGAAAGAAGTGGCCTACGGTCAGATCCTGCTGGTTGGTGGTGTATTTAGTTTGCTGGGCCGTTTAAGCCACAATTGCTTCTTTGGACTGCAGCGTCCCAAAGTGGTCACCGTTTCAGCTTTGGTGGGCAACTTGACCAACCTGCTGGCTTCATACGCTCTGATTTTTGGAGAAGTTGGTCTTCCCAATCTGGGAATTCCTGGTGTTCCGGCGGCACCACAACTTGGTGTTGCTGGAGCCGCTTGGGGGACTGTGGTGGGATCCATCGTCGAGGCCATCATCCCAACGGTCGCCCTTTTCTTGGCCAAGACCAGATCTCATTTTAATTTGATGTCTGCACGGGGGTGGCACGGGTCCGCATGTCTTGAGTTGTTTCACCGTGGTTGGCCCGCCTCGATTTCTTGGGGAAGCGAACTTATTTGTTGGGCTTGGTTCATGACCACTTTGGTGGGCCGATTTGGTGCTGATCACATGACGGCGTCATGGATTGCCATGCGGTACATGCATCTTTCATTCATGCCTGCGGTTGGCTTTTCAGTAGCAATCACATCAATTGTTGGTCGCCTGATCGGTGAAGGCTGCCCCGAAGAAGCTCAATCCAGAGTTCGAGTGACCCTAAAAATTGGGATTGTGTACATGAGTCTGTGGGGGCTTATTTTTGCCACGATGTATGAGCCGCTCATTGGAGTCTTCATCAATGAAAACGCACCGGAAGCCACCAAATCGGAAATCACAAGGCTGGGACGTTGGATGTTGCTTTGTGCCGCCTTATGGCAAACCCTTGATGCCGTTGGCATCGTGTTGTCAGGGGCCCTGAGAGGGGCTGGTGATACCACGTGGCCTGGGGTGGTGATGGTGGGACTCCAGTGGTCCATTCTGATGGGCGGCGGCTATCTCTCCCTTTGGTTGATTCCCCAGAGTGCCTCTTTGGGACCGTGGATTGCTGCAACCCTGTACATCTTGATTCTCGGTGTGGCGATGGCGTGGCGGTGGAAATCAGGTCGGTGGCGAAATATCAAACTTGTAAAACCATCTGACGCCATCGTCGGTTGACGAATGCTTTGGTGGACCTATGATGGTTCGTTCGTCCAGCCTTGCTGCTTGGACAATACGACCCCATGAGGACTGAATTTCGATGAGCACCAATACTGAAGACCTCGTCATTGGCGAGGGTGATGTCGCCAAAGCGCAAGAACTCCACCAACGAGGTATGGCCGCTGAAGCCGAAGGAGACCGGATCGCCGCAATTGCGGCCTACCGTGAAGCTGTCGCTGAAAGCCCTTTGACCGAATCACGCTTCCGCCTGGCCTGGTTGCTGGATCTGCTGGGAGAAGAAGAAGAGGCAATTTCCCTCTATCAATCGCTCGCGGCTGATGAACAACCCCATATCAACTCGTTGATCAATCTTGCCATTCTGTTGGAAGATCGCGGGGAATATGACGAGGCCATGCGGACCCTTCGGCCCGTCCTCGAATCCAATCCCAACCACCCCCGGGCCCGGATGTTCCAAAGAGATTGTGAAGCCAGTGAATCCATGCTTTTTGATGAGGATACGGAGCGGGATCAGGGACGATTCAACACCATGCTGGACACCCCGGTCACGGATTTCGAACTGTCGGTTCGGGCCCGAAATTGTCTCAAAAAGATGAACATCCGCACATTGGGAGATCTTTTGAAAGTCAGCGAAGCAGAGCTTCTTTCTTACCGAAACTTCGGAGAAACAAGCTTGGTGGAAATCAAGAACATGTTGTCGAGCAAAGGGCTTCGACTGGGTCAAGGAGTGGATGGACAACTTCGTCGGAACTCGAATGACGCGTTTGAAGAGCTCAAAGGCTTAGCGCCCGATCATGTGCTGAACAAACCCATTTCAAGTTTGGACCTTTCTGTTCGGGCCCGTAAAGCACTTCAACTCCTTGGAATCGGAACCGTCGGTGATTTGGCCATGCGAACCGAAGCCGAGTTGATGGGGGTCAAAAACTTTGGTTCTACAAGTTTGGATGAAATCAAAGAACGACTTGAGGTCCACAATCTCTCCCTGCGCAAACTGGGTTAAACCAGCATCTGGCACAAACCTTTTCGAGAAGTGATGATGCCTTCTATGAATGAAGGTTTGACTTTTTTTCGTGCCATTGCCTTCTTGGTAGCTGGTGCAACCTTTTCAGGAATATTGTTGGGCTGCTCTCAGAGGACAGTCCCCCAACAAGCTTTGAAACTTCCGAAAAGAAGTCTGGCCATAGAGCCCGAGATCAAGGTTCGTCTTTTTGATCTTTCCGAATTCAATTGCAACATAGGTGCGGCTTCCAAAATTATTCGGTTTGGGGGGAAGTCTTACGCTGGTGAACTCACTGTTTCTTGCACCACAGAAGAATCAATGACGACTTGGATCTTGCGAAGAGGAGAAAAAGTTCTGGCCAAACAAAGATCTGCCAAGCTCAACCTCACGTCTCCCGAACCCATGATCATTAGGAAAACGCTCTTTCCCACCACCTCTCTTGCGCTGAGGATCGAAGGAAATCGAATGGAAGTGGTGGGTACGTTTGCACTTGAATCGTACTTACCCGGGGTTCTCCAACGCGAGCTGTTTGCCAAGTGGGATATTGACACGTACAAGGCTCAAGCGGTTGCTGCTCGCTCTTACTCCTTGGTAAAAATGCAAGACCGACGTGGGAAATTTTGGCATGTCCGGGCCGGACCGAGTGATCAAGCTTTTGTAGGCGGTGCCCAAAGACCGATTGCTCGAGACGCTGTGGCTGCCACCAAAGGCCAGGTCTTAACCTGGAACAACCAAATTCTGTGTACCTACTATTCATCCTGCTGCGGTGGAAGACCCGCTCGTGCATCTGATACCTTTTCTGCAAAATCCAACGCGGTTGCCCCTCTTTCTGGACAAGGTAGACCGTGTCCCTGCCAAAAAAGCGGTCGTTATCGTTGGACCACAGAAGTCTCTGGGAGATCACTTGGCGATCGCGTTGGTTTAAAGACAGTCCAATCCATTAAACCAATTCAATCCAATCCTTGGTCCAGAGCGACCACATTACGACTTCAAGATGATCAAGGGTCCTTTGTTGATTTGTCGCCGAATCAGCTTCGAAATCACCTTTCGGCATTGGGAAGCAAAGCATTTTCCGGTTGGATATTGAAGAGTCAGTTTCAAAAAGGGGTATTGACTCTCGAAGGAGCGGGGTTTGGGCATGGGGTGGGAATGTGTCAGTATGGATCTGAGGCGAGGGCCCGAAATGGAATGAGTTGGCGTGAGATTTTGGCCCTTTCCTACCCCGGAGCAAAAATCGAGGCCAACTGGGGACCTTGATCTAACATTGAATCAATGATGAAGATCCGCATGATTGGAGCCTTTTGTTTGGTGGGCTGTTCCAGCTCAATAGTGACAAGAGATGAAGAACCTCCACAACCAAGAGCTTGTCTTATTTTTGATGGTGAGACCGGTGATGTACTCGATTGGTCCACCTTGCTTGAGAGGGTGGCTCAAGCCGATGCCGTTATGTTGGGAGAAAGGCACGACGACCAGATAGGCCATTGGGTACAGCACGCCATCTTGGAAGATGCACCAAAGTCATCAGGGCTTGCTTTGGAAATGTTGGAAAGGGATGAACAACACCTCTTGGATGATTTTCGAGATGGTTTCATTGACAAAACAACATTTCAAAATCTCACTGGGAGCGTCAACTGGGCGGGACCTGACACTTGGGAAAGCTTTTACCAACCATCCATTGATATTGTTCTGAATCGTGGTGGGAAAGTAGTTGCCGCCAATGCGCCGCGGCGATATGTGAGGCATGCGAGAATCAAAGGGGAGGACACTCTTCCCAGCGACCAACCAAGGTCCCTTTGGTTTGATTTGCCATCAACCGTTGATGATTCTTTATACCGAAAAAGATTTTTTGATTTAATGGGTGAAGGAACGGACCCAACCGTCGGCGATCAATTCTTTCTCGCGCAACGCATTTGGGATGCCTCCATGGGAAAGAGTTTGGCCGATCTTCGTGCTTCAGGATCTCAGCCAGCCATACTTCTGGTTGGAGGATTCCATATTGTTGAACAAGGTGGCACTGTTTTGGAATACATCCACCACCGACCATCGGACGAACTTTTAATTGTCAGCTTGGTTCCCGAGCAGAAAACATATTTGCCTCGTGATTTGCTTGGTAAATCAGATATTTTCATTTTGACTGGGTTGCACGACGAAGTCGATCCATGATCGCGAGCCAATCTTTTTGACTCAAGTCATCTTGGTGAGGCACAACCACATACAAAGCTTGCAGACAAGATTGATCCATCTCACGTAGAACGGCATACAAACGTTTGGCAGCCTGAACAGGGTCATCACCCAAATCCCAAACATGATCGGCTCCTTCTGGAGCTGTGGTGCCAAAGATCAAAACACCATCGTCCTTGGTGATTTTTTGACCCGTCCAAGTGTAAAACGGGGTCTTGGGGGCATAATGACGGTTGGAAGTGCCTGGAGATTCAACCTGCTTTTTGTGGAATTTCGTTGAGATGTCAGGGAGAAATTTCTGAAGAGACTTCACAGAAGTTGCCCCAAAGCGCAAGACAGTTGGAGCTCCAACCAGCGAAATCACGGTGGATTCCAAGCCTGTGTCGGTTGGTCCGGCGTCCAATATGGGAAATGATTCCTTGGGGAAGTCATCTTCAACGTGGCAAGCGGTGGTGGGAGATATATGGTTTGAGCGATTGGCGCTTGGCGCTGCCAGTGGTTCGTTGATCGTGTCCAGGACCTTTTGGAAAATAGGGTGAGAAGGCAATCGGATCGCCACGGTATCACCACCGGCTCGCACAATCTCCGGAACTTGGGGTTTGGATTTCAAGACAATTGTGAGGGGCCCGGGCCAGAATTCATCCACAATCCGGGGTAGAACTTCAGGAATGGTGCTGGCCAGTTGTTCAATTTGGTTTGGATGGTGGATATGAATGATGAGGGGGTTGTTGGCTGGGCGGGCTTTAAGGCGGTAAATTTCTCGGATGGCCTCAACATTGAACGCCAAGGCGGCCAGCCCATAAACCGTTTCGGTAGGAATCCCCACAACTCCTCCGGAGCGGAGATAATCGACGGCGGTCACAATGTCTGAACTGCTCGTTCCGAGCCGATGTGCCATACTGCAATCGTACGATTTTCACTGCGAGAACCACCATGTCTACCCTCACAACGCTCATTTTGATTGTCTCCGGAATTTTTTCTGATCCCTACACAGGATCAGAACTGATGATGACCACCAAAAATTGCCTCGTCCGATCCGGTGCTGACCTTTCCTACTACGAGATTGCGGTACTCCCTGAGGGGGCCGTTGTTCGTACGTTCCCAGAAGAAAACTATGGGCAGTTTGTGGCGATTAAGTTGGGTGATGGTGAACTTGGAACATTCCAAAACATCACTTGTGACATTGAGTTGATCAACACGACCTCTGAAGCATTTGATCAAGAAAAAATGACGTACACCGCAAGGAAGGGTGACAAGGCGTCCCTGCGACAGATTGGGGTGGAAGCAGGCAAATCCGCCAGTCGATACAGAGGTGCATCGCTGACTTCTGGTGAGGTGTACAAAATCCTTAGTGTCAGTACGGAAAGTGAGCGCGCCATTAAGCGGACGATTCTTGAGATTGCAATGCCTGAATCCTCTTTCGCATTTGTACTCCAGTCTGATTTGATTTCAGCAACAGATGAAGCCGTGCAAAGGTCAAACAATCCAATTTTTCAAGCTCAAGTCAGTGAAAAAACCATTTTGGAGTTCAGAAAAAGAGAAGAAGAAGAAAAGCGGCTGGAAAAAATTAAGGAAGAAAAAAGACTGGCCGAGCAAAAGGCTCAACAAGAGAAGGAAGATGAAGAACGTAGACGAGCTATAGAAGAGGAGCGTCGCCAGCAAGAAGCACAGCGTGTGGCTGAGGAGTTGAAAATCAAAGAGCAACAGGAGCTGGAACGTCAAGACGAAATGCTTCAGGTTGAAGAAAATTCTCGTCCATCGGAAGAGAAAGCTGAAAACAATGTTGATGGAACTGGTCTGTCCCCCTCGGTAGGAGAGGAAGTTGATGTACCCCAAGATAAGGCTGAGTTAACCGTAGAAGCCGACGTCTCGGACGATGAGCCGGTTTCTCTTCCAGACGCCTGGTCTGCGTTGGAATCGGCCTGGAAGTCAATGGTGAATGGCCCAATCCTTGAAGCGGAACCAACCCCGTTGCGACGAGAGTTTGAATCGCTGGTCAACCAAAACGAAGATGAAATTATTTCCAGTCAGGCCAAAAGATTGTTGGAAGCCATCGACATCTTTGTTTTAATTCAAACGGAAGAACAAAAATTTATCGAATTGCAGTCACGGCTGGGGCAATTGGAGAGCGATGTCGCAGCTCGACAAAAATTGGTTTTAAGTCGAACAGATTTGGACTTTGCTGGAATACTCTCAATCTCCAAAGCGTACGACGGAAAGCCGGGGGGAAATGGACAACCCCGACCTCTTCTCCTGCGCCTACGTGACCCGGTTTCCCAACGGACATTGGTCTATCTGAACCCCAAAGGACCTTTGAGCGATCAGTTGTGGCAACTTTCTCGGAACCAAGCCATGATTGGAATCTCTGGGGTCCGAGGACCCAATCTGCTTGGCGTTCCACAGATCAAATCCGTTGGAACCCTTGAAGTACTAGGTGCCGAATAAGAGGGTCTCGTGTTGAGCTCATCAGCTGTACAATGGTCATCCGACATTTTGGGGCGTTAGCTCAATTGGGAGAGCACTGCTTTTGCAAGGCAGGGGTTATGGGTTCGAGTCCCATACGCTCCACTTTAGGTGGCCTTTGGTTGATTCAACCATACATCCCATCGAACCATTTTTGATTCAACTTGATGGTGAGGATCTTCCTCCAAAGCAGGTGAGGCGTGTTTTGGTCTTTTGACCACCATACGCCTGGCGTGTTCCCTCACCCAAAGAAATAACTCTTGTTGATCCAAATCCTCGCCGACGATCATTTGAAGCAGTTGGGCCCGGCGGGGTGGCGCTGCTTTTGACTTTTTTGCTGGATACATGGGGTCGACATAGACCGCGTCGAAGGCATGAAGAAAAGATGAACCAACATCTCTTGCATCTCCAAGTTGCAAACGAACATTGTTTGAGATGCTTTTTAAATACCGTGGGTGGAGAGCAGTACGTCTCAGCGCATCTTGCAGAAGTGCATACACAATAGGGTGGCGCTCACGACACTCAACCTGATACCCCATTCCAGCAAGCAAACTGGTATCGGATCCAAATCCCGATGTGAGATCAAGTACCCCCTTTGTATGACGACCGACCGCTCGAGCAAGAGGTTGCTTTCGGGAAACATTACCTGAGCCTGTACGAATATCCATGGTTGTGAAGTCAATAACAAATGGCGGTCGGTTCCACCTTTTGGGTTCATGAATACCAAGTCCATGTTTATCTAGGACCAACAACGCATCCTGATTCGGATTTCCCTCGGAAACACAATGGTCTAAAAAATGAAGTGATTTGGCGTATTCTTGAAATTCGTGATCTATTGAAGGAAAAACAAAATTCATGGCTGGGCCACGAGATAGGCAATCCAACCTTGACAGGCTTCGCCAACTCTGGTTTGTGTAAATTCGCCGTTACCTTCCCCCTCTTCATCACCATCCTCAACAGTGCCTTCCCAGTACACATTGACGGTTTTAAAGCCAGCTTCTAGAAGTAGTTCTTGAATCTCGGGTAGCGTCCAGAGACGCCAATTGTATGTAAAAGCTTTATTCATTTCTGTTCCATCTGGAAAACGAAAATGAATGTGGTTCACCACGTCGCCAGTGATTGGGTTGTAGTGGTTTTGATCCCAAACATAAACAAAACCATCCAAATCACGTTCTTCTTCTTGTTCCTCAAAACTTTCACTCCCCCCGTAGGCGTCCATGATGAATATCCCTCCGGGGCGTAAATGTTTACGTGCCGTAGAAAAATATTTTTTGAGTTCTAATCGTGTTTTGAACAAGTAATACGAAAAATTGGTTGCCAAAACTGCATCAACTGGATCCCCAGTGATGTTCAAAACATCACCCTCAAGAAGCTGGACTCTCTTTTGCGCGTCCTCGTCCAAACGATCCGCAAGTTTCGCCCTGCCCCACTCCAAAACTTCTGCGTCTAGATCGATGCCTAAAGCTGTTCGATTTGCATCTGATTTGGCCCAAGCTGCCGAAAATTGACCCGTTCCACAGAAATCTTCCCGAATTCGAGTGCAAGCTCCTTCCCCAAGATCTGAAAAAAATTGTTGGACCAAATCAACCTCACCCTCAACGTTTTGAACCGACAACTCGTAGAGCTCGTGGCGATCGGCTGTTTCTGCCGTTCTCCACGACTGGGGTGGCTTGGGTTTCTTTTTATTCTTCTTCTTTTCAGAGCGTTTTGAGGTACTTGAAGCCATGTCAAGAAGTGTACCGAGCAAGCCTATACTCGAACTGAATGGGATTTTCCGCCACACCATCTGAAGCTCTTGGTTCGCTCGAACCCTTGTTGGATGGAGTGCGCCAAGAAATGGATATCGCAATCCAATCTGAGCATCCTGGATTGGAGGAATTGATCCCACTGGTTGCTCATTTTCGAGGAAAAATGCTTCGACCCGCACTCACCTTGACATGTGCTGAGTTGTGCGGAGCCGACCCAAAATCTCGTGCCGCACGCGTATTGTCGGCCACGGTCGAGTTGATTCATATCTCAACCTTGGTGCATGATGATGTTCTTGATGAGGCGGACTTGCGACGCAACACGCCAACGATCAACGCTCTGAGGGGGAACGAGGCTGCTGTTATTTTGGGGGACTGGTTGATTGCGAGTTCTTTTCGATTGGTTGCATCCTTAGGTCGACCCGATTTTGACGTGGCCCTAGGTGAGGCTACCCGAAGAGTTTGTGCTGGTGAAATTCATCAATTGGTCAAACGAGGTGATGATGATTTACGTGTTGAGGAATACCTTGACATTGTTTCAGGAAAAACTGGAGCACTTCTGGTTGCTTGTGCCCAACTGGGGGGGAGCCTTGGAACAAACAACGATGATCTTCTGCAAGGTTTAGGAGATTTTGCCAACCACCTGGGTATTGCTTTTCAGATCCGAGACGACATTTTGGATGCGGACTCATCGTCAGAAAAAATTGGGAAGTCTGCCGGTAGAGATGCTGCTTTGGGAAAGCTCACGTTGCCTGGAATTTTGGCTCGAGATTCTTCTGGAAAAAATCTGCCTTTGGACGTTCGGTGCAGAAGAAAATTTATTGTCGAACATGGCGGATTC